>Ga0210036_1000674_pt1 | contig 39863 bp, 23 predicted proteins | sample CryGeymeta201515_FD_185469 | JGI IMG/M metagenome (GOLD analysis project Ga0210036, IMG submission 185469) | Groundwater microbial communities from Crystal Geyser aquifers in Utah, USA - Crystal Geyser metaG 2015-15 (SPAdes) (version 2) | ecosystem: Environmental > Aquatic > Deep subsurface >...
TATCGATTGCACTACTTTATTTGTGTTTTTGAGGTCATGTGCTTCCAAAATATTTTTCTACGTGAGTTCAGTACGGTAGTGTCATCCTTACTCTAGTTGCTTCTTCAAAAAACATTTTAGAACAACAACGCACACTTCTTCGTTAGTCTATTAGAGTAGTTGAGTAGTCGAGTTCCATGTTAATAACTAGACTACCTGGTGCTACTCAGTTGAATGGTAGTCAACTTGAGTACCAGGTAGCTAGTAGTAGTCTAGTCGTGGTAGGAGTAATAATTACTAGTAGTACTAAACTACCAGGTACTAGCCAAGACGATTGGTACTACTAGAAGCCAGTAGTACTGCTAGGATACTCTACGTACTAATATTATTAGTTTTCCTTTTTGGTCAAGGTTTGGTTCTCCAGCGATCAAATTTCCGTGTTTCCCTCCTTTTACCTAAAAAAATTGGTGCACGTTGTTGTGCTTGTCATTGTACTCAATGCAGATGATCTATTTAGGCAAAATTGGCGTTGCAATTCTGTTGCGCCTCGCAGAGAACAGGATTCACGTGTTGAAGCGAACCTGTACATCCTCAGACAGGGCTCGGTCGAATTTGATTAAACCTTTTTTTATCTTTTGATCGGTTGCGAATACTTCTTGTCCGAGGTGAATTTTTGTGGCCCTCATGGGTTGGGGAACGAATTTTGCGCACTCCGTCCAGCCTTTATATAAAATTTATTTGTGCGCGAATAGCTTGCACATCTCGTGAAAACGAAGAAGTGCTTACAAGTAGGTAGGTAGGTAGTAGTAGTAGGAATAAAAGGGATTGATTGTAGGTATAAATGTTTGGGTGAACTCTGAAAAATCAAAAAAGAAGGTTGGGAAGTTAGTAGACAATAGATGGTGGCTGACAAATCTAAAAGAAATTCCGATGAATCGGAATGAAAAAGGGTAATTGTTCTCGTTGGTAGGTTGCAACAATCATCAAAAACTTACTTTGTAACAAATGTTCCAATGTTAAGCTACTAGATTCCCCCTATGATGATTTTCTATCATAATAAAATAGACCAGTAGCTTCGCCCAATCACTTGTTCAGTTCGATTTCTTTGCGTTGGTACCATGGTGACTGTTGAGTTCGTTCTTAGCGTCGAGTGCTTCCTCTTGTGTAATAAATTTTCTTCGGACTTTCAGGATAATTTTATAAAACCAGTATGCATTCAAAATGTGAAAAAATAGCCCCGTGACAAATATCACGTGTTTGAACGACGACGAAAAGCAAGTGCTATCTTGGCCAACAGTATAGAAGTAATACACGTGCCGGTACCAACTGTACGGTCCAAAAAGAATCCTTGACAAAAAAAAGGATACAGCAAAAGCAAACATGTTCACCATTGACAGAGTCGGAGACATAAATTTTGCTCGAACGAAATTCAGAAAAATGGTGGAAACCTGACATTGTCGCAATATGTGTGCGTAGAGCGTAGGGTAATTTTGGGTGAGAAAATCCAATAAAAGGCGCTATTACTGCGAAGATAGACATGCACTCTTCCTCCGATGGTTTTTCTTTCATACCTCGAGTGTCAGCATGACGGCAAAAACCTCATTCTTGTCGGTTTCGCACATGTACAAGGCAAAAGCGAACATAACAAGGCCATGCAATAAAAAATCTGAGCCAAGTGTAAACCCGTCAATGAGATCAAAGATGGAATATCCCAGTGCTGCGGTTGGGAGGATCCGGTGTAGACTTGTCAGAGGTCCCCCACACAAGACAGTTCCGAGAGGTTCTGATTAAGAAATCGGCGACTGTGAGGAACATTTCATATTTTGGAATCTTTTTGAATTAATGGTAGCAATAGAATATAGAATTCATCGGCAAACCTTGGCCACCTACCTGGAATTCCAGTCATTTGTTCGGCCGAAACAAAAGACAGATAGGCACAAACACTGCCTCCGACACCTGTTACGATAGCATGTGTCAACGCATACCAATCGACGCCCCCTCGCTTGCCAAAGGTAAGCCGAACTGCCCAAAATCCCATGAACCACAGAAATGACACAAAGCGGAGATCCCACGTCCAGGCACCGGCTTGATCGAGCTTTGAAATTTGCCCCAGTAATAGGTTGGTAAAGGGCGCCACCTCTGAATCCAGCATCATATCCTCCGCATTTCGAACCATTATTTTCTATTTGCTCTGTTTTTTTTTTGAGTCTATTAATTATTATAATCAAGGTTTTCGTTTTGTCACTCCAAAGACGATGAATAAATAATAAGTCTTTGAATCTATCCCTTGATTTTTCGGAAAACAGCAAACCGGTAATGAATAATAATGACACAATAAAATGCGTCATTTTTTTTTAAATCCTACTCTACTGGCAAGATTTTAACCTGCTCTCGTCTGTCAAGCAGCCGTCGGAAATCAGACGAATCTCGTAAATCATAAAAAGATTCGTCCTCTTGTGGGCTGAGAGGTTGAAATGAATCGAAGTAAAAGGGTGAAAACCAAACATGCTTTCAAAGATTGAGAGTGAGTGGTAGCAGGTACCTGGTACTATCCCGTAGGGATGTGGCGGTTCACGAGGAAGGCGCTGCTCAGCATCTTCACTGGAAGGTCACAGAAATGGCAGAAGGACGGCTCGAGAGATAACCTGCCTACGTTAAAATTTGCACTGTTCTTTCTTTCTAGTAAAATCCGAGCTGCAAGTGCTTTAAAGCCTAAAGTATTCTTAAGTGATCAGTGTAGGCGAACCATACTAGCCTGAACCCTAGTGGGATATGGCCATAGTACGCCAGGAAAAGGAGCACCACCACTACTAGACTAGACTACTATTACTCTACTAGAAGTACTACTACCGCGGAGTAGTAGACTACTAGTAGTGATATCAAGTAGTGCTGTACTCGAGTACGGCAAGTATCAGTAGTAGTGATATCACTGTCCTTCTCAATTCTTTAGAATAATCTAATAACTACTCGAGTACCAGGTACCAAGTAAACAAGTGAACAACTACAGAGTTCTAGACTTCGAGGTCGATAGTCTTTTCAAAAATCAGAGCCAAACTCAAGAATCAAACGTAGATTTCTACTGCAACGATTTTGTGCGCTCATTCGCATTTTTTGCTCTAAAGTGTTGAGACAGTATGCGTCCACAGCTGGAGTTCTTGGACTTTTACGAGAAGCGCTGTGCGTCTTCCTACTAATAAATCACTAATATTCCGTCTTTCGAATTCCAGTCTAGTTCCTTGTGAAGCACTACTCTAGAAGTCTTTCATTTTCACATACTAGTACTCAATTACAGCACAGTGTTCACTTTCCATTTCCTTTCTCCATCATGGCAGCTGACGACGATGAAATAGACCCCCTGGCAGCGATCAACGCTGAGCTCCGTGAAGCTGATGTTCCTGGTGAAGACGCCGGACCATGGTTACCGTTGGAATCCAATCCGGTGAGTGAGTGAGGAGGAGGAGGAGAAGTACTAGTGTTGGGGAAAAGATTGTTTGACATCCATGTCTATTAATATATTTTCATCGGTCTGCCTTCTACTCGGGAACCTTGATTTTGATTGCATTATCATCATGTTAAGGTCTGAGAAGGTCTTGAATCCAAATCTGCAAAATCTCAACTATAAAAGCTGTCGTTTCAACACAGGAAATCTTTACGGACTTTGGACATAGATCGGGAGGTTTGCCCAAAGAGTGGGCATGGGTAGATATTCTAGGGATCGACAAGGAGTTACTGATTATGGTCCCCAAGCCGTGTGCAGGTGTGATTCTGCTGTTTCCCTGTACCGACAATATATATAAACTCAGGGCGCGGCAGAAACAACTCTTATTACAGAATCCGGACAGCCCAGCTCAAACGGCCGCGTATCACGTGCAGCAAATCGCCGAATTTGGCAATGCCTGGTACGTTGCAGGGAAAGGCGCATTTTTTTCTGTATTGCGCCGTACCATGAACATTTCCTTATACATTTCTCAATTTTTTCTTTTTCTTGTCCCACATCCGACAGCGGTACGATTGCCTCGGTACATGCCTTGATTAATGGAGCGACAATCTACAACCAGGACCACAGCAGTCCCTTGCATAAATTCCGAGACAGTGGCGCTAATATGAGTGCTATGGAACGAGGACGAGCACTCCTGTCAACCTCTGACTTAAGGAATTCCTCAGACGAATCGGCCGGCCATGAATCGGCTCAAACCGCCCTTCCGGATCGTCATGGTCCCGACTTAGATCACCATTTTGTGACATTTTCGCCCATTTCGGATGGTATGGGAACAATTGACGATGATGAACACATGCATGTAGTGGAATTGGATGGTACCAAAGTCAAACCGGTAGATCATGGATCGATTGCATCTATTTTGGAATTAAGAGAGGACGAAGACGACGAAAAGGATGCTGGAAAGCATTCCTTTTTGCGCGCGGTGGCACATATTATTCGCACTCAATACATGGAAGTGGAACCAGGCAGTATCGAATTTTCCATGATGGCACTCTGCAAAGTGAAATAAAGTGATTCGTTAGAGTTTACCTATCAGCCTTTGTATCACGCTCAAAGCATAGTTGAACGTTTCTAATAGTCCGTCATCGTTGCATTGGTTGCTCCTGGAAGGCTGCTTGCCTCAAAAACCTTTCTATAATGGTAGGCCTTGGCTATGTGGTTATGTTGTGTGATGCTCCCATAGGCACTAAACAAGAAATTCTCCACAAGTCTTGCTCCATGTGTTTCGCCCAACCTCTTCACAATTTATATCAATTATATTTAGCAGTTACTGTTGAAGTATCCTCCATTCGCCTGTTATCAAAACAAATATTACGCATTTGCCGCAAGAAGAATGGCGATGCTCGACCTGTCTCTAAGTGTTTCAAATGTTTGCCCTATGCAATCGCCTACTGAACGTATCGCAGTGCAGGAAAGTAAATAAATCTTATAGACCGCGAATTTTGGAGTACACATTCTCGTAAAATCCCTTGTACGCGTCAATGACTTCTCGAGGTAGAGTTGTAGTTTCCGCTTCTTCTTCTTCTTCTTCTTGCTCGACTTTCTCTCTAAACGAATTGGAAAATTCAATTAAAGTTTCACGGCGCTGCAATACATCAATTTCACTGCGCAGAAGATCAGCAACGTCCATTCGATCCATAATTTCATCGTCATAATCTTCGGTAATAGAAGAGGACGCATTGCTATCGACTTGTAGACAGTTTTCATCGTACTGTTCGAGTTCGTTTGCGAGAGCTAAAAGTTCCTCTACATCGCAAAGACCGTCATTTTTTGCACATTCGACAGCTCGGTGGAATCCAGGTGGATACGCCCACATTTTTTGCTTTTGATCATTTTCGTCGTTGCTGTTGATCATTCCGTAGAAGGCAGTGGTTGGTTTCTGGAACACGAAATTGTGGTTGAAGGAAACCCTTGCAATATGAAAGCCATGGACACCTGTAGCCAGCAGGCACAAAATGGTAGAGAAACGAAACATTGGACAACAAATCAAAGGATTATGTGGATGTGTTGGAGGAAACGGTGTGAGAGACTAAAAAATAATAGAGTAAAAGATACGATGTGATGGGTTCTGGAAAAGATCACGAGACGAAAACGAACTTTGTATTTTTGCTTTTTATTTGCTCGCGATCTGTCCCTCGTCCGTGTCAATTTTTTGAAAAGCTTCTCGATAGAAGATAGAAACCCAGCTCCATAGCAATAGCCTAACCTACTAGACCTACTAGACCTACTAGTACTAGAACTAACAAAGTAGCTCGCAAGCATTTCCAAGTATGAGTAAAAATTAATTTGTGCTGGTTCGCCTTTGTCCAGCGGTCGATTTTGTGTGCAGCTGATCTACGTAGCCACTGTAGTTCAATAGTTCGAGTACATGTCCAATTCTTGGCAGTGCTCGTCCCATTCTTGGAGGCGAGCCTTATCAACATCTGCTTTGAAGAGATTGGCATTTTCCAGGTAGTCTTCTCTCAGCAACAATTCTGCTTCCAGTCGGAGTAAATCTGCTACATCCAGCCTGTCGTCCTTTTCCTTCATACAAGCCGCCTTGTCACTGTCGTCTTCAAAGAAGCAACCGTCATATTCTTCCAACTTATCAGCGAGTTCGAGTAGCTCATCGACATCACACAATCCAGGCTCCGATGCGCAATCCACAGCACGATGGAAGTTTTTGTGAGGATAGTCGGTATTTGTTTGGCTCATTTTTCTCGTCGCGACGTCTCCTCTTCTCATAGAAACTGTTGTGGGAAGAAAAAAAGCGTCGATTGTAGAGACCAAAAAGAAACAAATTAATGCGCAGATTAGATACTTCATTGCTAGAATAGTTTTGATCGGTTTAAATTGAAGACAAGGTGAAATCAATAATCAGAGTTTGTTTTGAAGAGCTCAGTTGTTTGTGCGAACCAAGGAGTATATCTGGTAGATGGGGCTCCTTTTCTCTCCATTAGGATTAGACAGCAGATGGAAACGAATCAGCATGTCAGCAGAATTGTCTATGATTTGTTGATATCTGCTGTCGGTTCTCTTTTTGTTGCTATCCTTATTAAAGTTCGCGCAAGTAGTGTTCTCAATCCCATGGACGAAGCAACCAGTTTCGCTTCTACCCACAGTTAGACGCACGTTTACTCTCAATCGCGTTTCACTCATTCCGCATTCATAATCAATGCTGCCATGAATACATCGTAATTAAACACTATACTCAAAAATTCCACTGGCTATAGTTGCAAAGACTCAAACAGGTTCACAACAGGAGGTTCTGTAAAAGGATCTGTAGCCGCAAACGTTTTCCAATCTTCAAAATGTGGTGTTTTCTGATGGGCTTCGAATCCTTCTTTCCCTTCATATTCTTCGTGAAAAATAAAGCGGTTAGGTGTGGATTCGCTTTCTCCATATGCATACTGATAACAGAGAGGTTCTTGCATCGATCCGGCTCGATTAGCGGCAATGCATTCAAAAAAAAAATCCCGGACTTGTGGTTTCACGCACAAGACCACTTGGACACCAAAAGCTTTGCGGGGCTCACAAGGTTTTGTGTCGTGCTGCAAAAGATAGGAATCCATTTCAATGTCTCCCACGAAAGGATCGGTTGCTTTAAAGGCCACCCAATCGGCAGCATGTGCCATGGATCGATGTTCTATAAATGCTTCGGATGACGTAAACTGTTCGTGCAAATAAAAAGTATTTTTGTTTTCGATATCTTCTCCTACCACGTACTGCAATGACTTGGGTTCCAGATCCAACGTTTTTCGTTGATTATTTCGAATCAACGTCAAAAAATCGTCTCGTCGATCATCTTTGACGGTAAATTTGAGATTCACCGCAAAAGCGCTGCTGATATCTGACATTTTGGAGTTGGTTTGTGCATTATTTCTTGTGTTGGTATTGGCGCTGAGCGAAATGCATTTTTGCTGGCAAAGGAATATTACCAGAAGTGGTAAAAGTTTGAGAAGATTGTTCAGTAATAACATCGTCAAAATATTGCTTTATGAAAGATTACAAGCTAGTAGGACTACAACAGCTTATAGCTGGAAGTGATTTACTCGTTATGTAGTGTGTAGTATGTATGCATTGTGAAGTTGGATGTTATTTGTTATTGTGTATTGTGAGTTGTGAGTTGTGAAATAATGAGTTGGCACGTTGTATGTAATCCCGATGCGAATTCAACTGAAAGATATCATACGATAGAACTAGGGATATACAGCTGCTGATAGCTCATGACCCAATCAAGTCAACACCAAGGAAACCGTATTTTTGTGGTCTTGTTGTTGTTGTTGATTGAATCACTACCACTACTACTAGCACTCTAGTACTTACTGATACTATCTCATTGTGTTCCTCCAGTTTCAGGACAGACTCCAGCAACAACCAATTGTCGGCGAACCAGTAGGTCGTTAGCGTTTTGTTAGGCAAATCTCCTGTTGTATAGAGTACACAACATATTATCATGTCTTACAACGGCATTGGACTGTCATCGGTCCGTGGAAGTGCTACATCGGGCCATGTACAGGCCAATCAAGGGCACGTAAGAGCGTCTCGTCGTCGTCGACAGATTGAACGGAATGCCAACGCACAAGGTCCCAAATTCAATCCTGTGTCAGCAACAGCGCGTGAACAGGGCAACAAGGAAATCCAAGAACACGAACGACTGCGTCAAATTGAAAATCAGCTCCTGTTGCTGCGTGATGATTTAGAAGAAAATGGCAGCTTTACCGAAGAGCAAATGGAAGAACGAATCCAAACAGAACGGGAACGACAATTGCAAAAATTAAAGCAACAGCAAAAAGAAGAGGAGAAACAGCAGCAGGGCAACAATAATAATAATAATAAGCAGCGTCCACCGGATTATGAAAGGGGACCTCCTCCTGGACGGGGTCGTGGATGGAATCATGACAACAATCAGCAGCGTGGCGAGTACGGACGTGATCAATACCAACCACAGCGACCTAAAAATAAACAAATGGAAGCTGCCATGAAGGAACGCGAAAACGAACGTGTTCGCAATGCCTTTTCCATTCGTAAGGAAGCGCACGTGGAGGGTCAGGCGTTTGATCGGGAACTACAAGAGCGCAAAAAACAAGAACGGTTAGCGGAAAAAGAAAAGGTACAAAAGCAGCTGGAAAAATCCGAACGGAAGCGAGCTCGCGCGGCGAAACGAGATACCAAGAAGGCCTCGAGAGAAACCAAGAAATTGGAACGAAAATCTTCCTCTTCCAAAAAGAGACGAGGAAGAAGTAGCAGTAGCAGCAGCAGCAGCAGTGGTAGTTCGCGCAGCAGTAGAAGTTACTCGTCGTCGTCGTCGTCGTCGTATTCATCTTCATCTTCATCTGGCAGCAGTCGCAGTTACTCGGTGGACAGTCGGTCTTCATACTCGAGTTACAGCAGCCGCAGTGATGATGGCGATAAGAAGAAGAAGAGGAGAATGGGGCGATCATCTCGACGCAGTCACAACAACAATCGAAAGCGATCATGTCGCAGCTCCTCGAGGAGTCGCAGTCGCAGTGCGTCAGTAGATAATGATAATGATCGGCGCAATGATGACAAGAAGTCCAACCGTCGAGACAAGACGGATCGTCAAGATAACAAGAATCCCCAAAAGACAAACGATAGCAACCCCAATGCAGAATCGGACCGCAAAAGGAAAACTGACCTATCATCTTCTCCACGAAAGAACAAAAACGATTCCGGCAGTCAAGCACACCCAAAAGGCGATTCTGGATCCAACAAGGAAGATGATAGATCATTATCTAAGGAAGATAATGAAGATAAAGACAAGACGAGCGAAAAGAAAAAGAAAGGCCGAAAAAAGCATGCCAGGAGTCCGTCTAGGTCTTCTTCGCGCAGTCGATCGGTGTCCTCGCGCAGTAACAGTTCTTCTTCGAGAAGCAGCAGTCGCAGCCGGTCTCCATCTCCTAAACGAAGTGGCAAAAAACGCAGTCGATCTGCTTCTCGATCTGCTAGCCCGCCGCCTGCCAAAAAGGGACCCAAAAAATAAAATGAAAAAATAAATGTAATTCACTTATCAGATGCATGTCTGATGATAGATTTTGATACGTAACGAAGACTAATGCTAAAATCATATTATCTATACACAGACTAAAATCCAATTAAAAAGTATCATCCGGCTATCTATATGCCCCTTCGTTTCAAAATGGCCTTAGCAACAGGAAGGCAAACTGCCAATTTGATTGGCAATAGGAGAGAGTCCACCAGAGTTGCAATGCCAAAATAAGCTCCCTCACGAACACCATTAAAATGTCTGCTGCTGGCATTTGCTCGTTCATCCATAACCGAATCTAAAGCAGATGATGAGGATTGCTTATTCGCGTCACCGAGCTTCTGTTTGATGGTTTGCACCATCTCCGAATCGGCGCCTAGTACTTGTTCTAAAGGGGTAATAATCATAGTATCTGCCTTTCCTGTTCGCAGGGCAAGATACATGGAACCAATCGACAACGTAGTGACACCACCGTACACGTAGACACCCACAACACCGTATGTCTTGAGAAAGTTCTTTGCTGAAAGCATGCCTTAGTGCGTGCATGAACTACTGCTGCTAACTGTAAAGAAGAAGCCGCGGCGTTTTCTGTGCTGCTGTAAACTTCAATCGATTGACAACCGTAAAAAGCTAGTGTGGAGACATATAGATATTATAGTGAATATTATGGATAAACTAGTGGTCCTGTGTATAGAGCAGGCTAGGCAACACGACCTAATAGAGTACTCTATGACCTAACTCCTGAGTCCCATCATATCGCCTAATAGGAGACAAGGTAAACTGCCATAGTCCACCTGGGCTTAATTTGCAACGTCTTTCCTGTGAAAATCAAGATTTTCAAAACAGTAACCCGTGAAATTAAAACCGACTTTAAAAAGGTGGGATGGTTCCTGTGCAAGCGAATTCGTTGATCGCCATAGCTGTAGCGCGATATACCCGGCCTTTCTTTCACGCTCCATCTCATAAAATACAAAGATAGTTTTTGCAGTCTCGTTTTCTACTGACGTTACTGTCTCGCATACCAACTACTATATATATATAATCTTTTAGTTGGTGGGTTTAGTAGAAGTCATGAGCCACCTGCCGTTTACTACTTGTTATGTGATTTCCAATTCAGGATGTAGCCTAGAATATTAAAAAAATTGAATGTCTAATTACAGGGATCACAACTATGGCGCCCGCAGGGCGCCAAGGTTACCCGAAGGCAACCATTGGCACCCCAAAGGATGTAGCCTAGAATATAGCTGTTATCTAATCGGCAATAAACACCGACCAACACGATTGTCTCGCTTTGCTGACTGGTGATCCTTCATAGGACAAGTGGATTATCGAATATCCAGAATCGATCTCAACAGCCATTTCATGTTGTTCGTTGCATGTCGGCGAAAGGTTTGTCTAGAAGCCGTCATCGGGAACACTCGGCAGGCGTTTGGATAAAAACGCGACCATTGTGACAGTTGAAGGCCATAAAGTATTCCACGGGTCCGCCGAAGATGCCATTTCCAGCTACAATACTTACGATAATCGCTTTCCAGTCACGAAGCCATTCATGTAGACGCAATCTATAGCGTGCCCTCAATTCGGGTCACATTTTTGGTGCGAGACATGAGCCTTTGTAGTGTGTCTAGTTGACCTCTAATATGAACAATTGCAGTCGTATCCTTGTCGACTGGTTGAATATTTACATATTTAAAGTAATTCTCGCTTCAAAATAATGACGGAAAGTCGGATGTGACTCTCGTCATAATTCTATTTCCTGTTGGAGCGTTTACCCATAACATACCCTCACCCAAACCGATTCAAACCAGGCTTCCATTTACTAATCCATTGAAAAATTGACGTGGCTTACGAGCTTACGAGGGAAGCTTCGGATGGTTCCCTTGGATAGCTTGGTGGTGGTTTCACAATCGCAGCTAAATGGCTACAACAACATGAAGAGTATAGGATATTTAATCTTTGATATTTATTTTGGTAAAACCATGCTGTTAGTTGTAAGTATATACTCTGAACTCTGAGAAACATAGTTCAAAACTGTAAGATGGAAATGGTGGCAATTTACTGAGTTGTTTCAAATAGATCTTCACTGTCCAGAAGGTCCAAGGCTTGCTGCAGAATATTTCTCAAGATATTAGCCGAATTCATCGGCCGTATATTTTCATTAACTTTCTTGTTTCGCATTGAGGATGCCCCAGGCAAGGTAGAGATATCGTCAGCATCAGAGCTTCTCTGCAACAGCGGGCGCGTCTGATTCCGGGAGGAGGCCAGCGAAGAAGAATAGTCCAGAGACATGCTGGAGGGGACTATCTGTCTGCAGGTTGAGGCGATGGCCAGCGAGGGTGTATTGGGGCACATGGTGGTGGGAGAAGATAGATGTTTAATGAGTAGATTAGACTTGTCCAGTTGCACTTTTAAAATTTGTGACTCATTTTTTTACGCAACATACAAAGGTTAAATGCGAGAAAAAAGCCAACTTAAGAACTCACAACTTGATCGAAAACCAAAAGAGAACCGAAAGATTCAGGTCTCGCAGACTTAATCAGGCCTGACAATAAATAATACTCGCCACGTAGCTAATGGCAATTAAAAAAGAAATATGTACTACCAGGACCTGGTAATAATACAGAAAAAGTAGCGACATTCTGCTGCAGAAAGAGTGGTCATTATTATTAATCGGACTGGAGGTATGTTACCAGTAGAGGAGAAAAAGACCCCGCTTCAGAGATTCATCAAAGACTGCTGGTGGTGCCTTCCTACTACCAGGTACTACACTAGTCTACTACTGGTATCACCACGTACTACCATTACTAGTAGACTGCTAGTAGTACCTAGTCCGTACTGGTACCTGGTACTACGACTACCACTACCTGGTAGACTAGTAGTGGTACTGGTACCTGGTACCTGGTAAAAAGAGAGACGAGAGAACGAAAAAAGGCTCAGGCTCTTCAAAAAGACTTCCGTCCAAACGTTGAACACAAATCGAGAACTCCGCAATTTGAAAAATTCGAACGCACGAAGTCATTCACGCTTTGCTCCCTGGCAGTCCCAGAAAGTCATGTACGGTAGCAAGGTAAATAATAATATCGAGCTCTTCGCCACTGGAAGATATGGATCGACATTTCTAGGTGCTTGTACCATAATCTGATCCCAGATATTCCGCGTCAAGAAAGTGGCTGTCACGTTTTAGCTGTACGTAAATCCTTGCGTTCCTTATGCTGGACGACGGGCACTTTCCGTTACTAACCTTGGCAGTTTGAGAAAATCAGGTTGTCGCCCATAAACTAGTAAAATCTGTTCCTCACTAAAAGAAACCAGAATTTTTTCTCGGCAAATGCAGGCAGCAGCAGACAGTCCTTGTAGCGCGCCTGTGCTCTACTTTTTTTCACCCTCTAGAATGGCTGCACCAAAGCACACGCACGTAACAAACCAATGCAAGGCGCTTTGAAAATGTTGGAATGCGATATGCAGTGTCACGGTGGGTTACTGCAGCTTCCTAGGCATTTGAAGTGGAGGACAAGAGCTCGGAAGAATATGACGGCGGCCATACAAAATCGCCTCGACATGGAAGAATTTTGGCTGTACCGTTCACCCACTCTTCTAGTGCCTGGAAACTTCGCTCTATATCTTGTTCGAAGGCGTGATTCCATCGCAGACCCTTGGCGTGAATTGCCGTCCTCCACTCTGGATCTCCCGTCACTTCCATCCAGTGTTTCATGCTGGCCAGATTGTAGCTTGCCACATTCAAAGCTACGCGAGGGTAGTCGACTACGGACCGCAAGTTTCGTTCTAACACCGATATCGCTGGAAGGTATGTTTGATTCAATGCTAGGTTGGTCATCTCGTCTGGGTCATGAGTCAAATCAAATAGCTGATGGTCAGTTTCGACTCCGGTACCATAAATGATGAGCTTCATAATGCACATGTCGTTTGTAGTGTTCCTGTTGGAAATGTAAGTCCCGTGCGAACTACTGCTGTGTTTAGTGCCTACAGTTGGAGAACACGGCATCCGCTGTACAATCAAGAACCAGCTCATGGCAATGTTCATCCCGTGAAACTGTGATACTACAAAGTCGGGACGCGCTGTCGATACAATACCAAATTGTTTGTCGTTGTCGTTGACGTTGACGTCATCGTCGCCGTCGTAAACAGCCATAAGTGGCACCAGTGAATGACCATCCAGCGTATCATATGCGTAGTCGGTACGGCTCACTCCCGCCAGTTCCATAATGGTTGGATATAAATCAATCAGTTGCGTTGGCACATCCTTGATCACATTTTTTGGACGAAGAGCCAAATCTTCTTTCTTGACACGGCTTCCCAACCTTCCATCACAAATGATCAACGGAACACTCGTCGAAGCATCGTAGGGTGTCATTTTGTAGCTCTGTTGATGTTCCATTTGCTGATCTCCGTGATCTGATGTAATGATAAAGATGGTATTGTCCCATTCTCCAATATCTCGAATCGCTTGCATGTACGCGCCGACCATGGCATCAAACTCGGCAATCATGGCGTAATAAATGCGACGAATATTGCGAATACGATCTTTACTGTAAAAAAAGGCTTGTGCCGTGGCATTATCGAGAGGCGGAATGCACCCCTTCAGCATGCTCGATTGAAAATCGCAAGGATGCAAATCTTCCAGTGGGAGCCATTCTGGAATTTGGATCTTGTCGGGATCGATTTGATTGTAATAGTACTCGTTGGTACGATACGGTGGATGCACAATTTCCATACCTTGATAGACAAAGAACGGTTTGTCGTTGTTGGTACTGTTGAGGCTTTTATAATCCTTGATCCAATCCACCGTGTCGTGCAAAATTTTCCAATCCTTTTCGTGTGCCGACCGCTGGCTTCCCGGAATCACCGTGCCGTTGTCGGCGCAGATATTGGGCATTTCATCCGCCCAACCCCAACTGGAGTGTATATTGTAAGGAAATCGAGTGTACATGGTCCATGAACTCAATTGGACATTTTCCGTGTGACTTCCAGTCGTAAAGTCTTGTTTGCCAGACAGGTAGGTGGTGTATCCTGCTCTACTTTGCAGGACTTGGTCGATCCGCTGGTTGAAGTTGTGAGATAGGCCTTCAAAATTGTTCCACGCTCCGTCCACGGGAAGTTCCCTGGTTCTAGATTCATTCGTCGCCTTGTTGGTGTGAGTCTGTTTTTGAATATGAGGAATCTTGTGGGCGTGCCGTCCCGACCACAGGGTCGCTCTGGAAGGACAGCAGACAGGTGTATTGGAATAATGATTATGAAAAGCATATCCACCCGGTTGCTTTTCCAGTGAACGCAAATTTGGCAAGGGAATAACATTGTCTTGGTAGCCTTCTCGCCACGTTCGACCATCGGTGCTTTCGCAGACAAGAAACACAATGTTGGGCCTCCGCTTTGTGTCGGGGGCTGCTGCAAGAGATGCACCACGACCAAGAATTGCTGTACCAAGTAGTAGCAGGATTAAGGGAGATTTTAGGTTTGTCATCATTGGTTGGAATATTGAACGACTTGATTTCTGTGGCTAATAATGGCAATTCGTTGTCTAACAACTACTAGTAGGACAAGGAATAGTACTGCTGCTACTAGCTATTCTGAGCTGTGTAGTCTAGCTTGTGCTCCTATCAAACAACAAAGAGCGAAGTACTTTCACACTACTACTACTAGCTAGCTAGTAGCTACTGAGTAGCTAGTAGTAGCACTAGCTAGTCGACTCTTCCTACTATTTTTTAAGGATTTTCGTTCCATGACATGATGATGTTATCCCTAATGCTACTGTGAAAATCAACTCACTCCACTAGCTAGCTACTACTCGTACTAGCTAGCTAGAGCTTCTGTAGTATGAAACTCTGAAGTACGACTGAATTATTGAATTATTGATTATGCATTAATCTACCCTACTCCCAACTTCCTCAATCCTCAATACGACAACAAATCTTGATAATATAACTGGGCAGAATATCAACATGGATCAGCAAGTCGAAAACGATGCAGATATAGCATCACCAAACGGGTGTTCTGTCGACGGCTCCCTGGGAAGTAGGATTGCTTGTATTCTTTCCTACAATGGAAGTACTCTCGACATTTGCATCAACTATACGATGCTTGCTGTCAATCTGGTGGCTTGCAAGAGAATCCTTACGAAACAACAACGACGGCGAGATTTGTTGGCGTTGTTGTTTGGATCTGTTTGGATCTTCCAAATTTGTTTGTGCCTCTTCCTTGCCCATGTTTCCGAGAATGGAATTGGATGTGCTGGTATATCCATCGTCTGGTGTGCCATGGCTGGTTGGGCGGCTTGGTGGTTGCGACAGCAACAAAGAAATGCTAATAGGAATAAGAATAATGCATTGTTCGCACCGACAAGAACAAGAAGGAGGAAATCGTTAAAATCATCGCAAACAAATTATGATGGTGGTGGTGGTGTTTGGGACAATGCATGGCTTGTGGCAAATGCAGCTACACTGTTCTACTATTTCGTGACAGAAGATATCATTACAACTGTGGCACATATTTGTGCCTTGATCATGGGAATACTGCTAGAAATATGGGCTACTACTAGTAACAAATAATAATAATGAAATCATACTACTATGATGGCATTTGTAGCAGCATTGGTTTGCAGTCATGTTTTTTCCAGCGCCTCACCTGACTACTAGCTAGCTACTAGCTAGTAGTAGCCGCCTCCAGAGCCCCAAGTGTTCTCTCAGTGCACACGTACGCTGCAGAGTTGGCTAATGTTGTTTTTAGCATTGGCAAGAACAGGACCTACCGTACTGGAGGAGTTGTCAGTTTGCTTTATTAATACTAGAGTACGAGTTAATCCAAAAAATTGTACTCTACCACTGGTACTTTTAATGTGCTGGGTTCTAGCTAGCTAGACAACTAACTGGCTCTATTAGCTGTTAGTCTACTCATGATACCATGTACTACAGTAGCTAGGGTACTCTTTGAGGCAGGAGAGAGTGGCTAATACTACTAGTAGCTAAATAAATAATACTAATAGACTACTGGTGGGCTTGTAGGAGTAGGAGGCCCGAGGAAGTACCAGAGTACAGTAGAGACTACTAGTGGGCCACCAGTGAGGATGTTATCATCCTTTTTGGATTGATGATGCCCATTCGTGCAAATGACTTTCTACTATCCCTAGTACAGTACTCTAGCACTTCTGTAGTTCACTTAATTATTTACACGTCTTCAGCTAACAAGATTTCAAGTAGTGACGCCTAATTTTTTTGGCGGCGTCACATCTTCCGATGACAAACCTTTGATGCCGAGCGCTACAAAAATAAATTCTGACCTTTCGTACAATTTACAATACTTAATTACTTGTCGAGTATTATTACATCATTATTAATTTGTTATCGTTGATCACTGCATCGATCAAGCTGCCTAGTGTATATACATATCTTCCACACCATAGCTGATCCATTAGATAGAGTAAAAAAGTCGAAGAGAAACCGGTGAGGTATCAGAGATATCCCAAAAGAAATAATCGAATTTTCTGTCTTGTGAAAGTCATTTTCGGAATTTTGACACCACCAATAGAAATCATCATGACGTATGCTGTCTTGACACAAGATGACATTGTGGGTATGATTCCAGTCATTGGTCTGTTACTATTCAAGGCTGTTGCATTTTATAAATTCCTCGCTTTTGTCTGGAAGAGTCTCTCCTCTCTTTACGTCCGTGCCAACAAGCCAAAGCCCCAGGAACATGACAACCAACATCTTAACTCGACTCCGCATGTCGGGGGACCAACAACCAACAACTTGGAATATCACCTGCCATCCATTGTATTTCTGCTCCTATTGTCCTACCTACTGGAACCTCTTTCGACCATGTTTCATCTCCGTGGATACCGCATCAGTAACCCGAGAGACCATGGACTACACGACTTGGTTCACGGTGTGGACCCTGCGCTTCAAGATGTCTTGGCCAAAACTCCCAGTCTCATGCGTGGTCCACGACCTCCTATACTGTTTCATAACCGACATTTGCAATTCATTCCTTGGTTGATCCAAAATGAACTTCATCGGGTGGAAGGGATTCCCTTTCAACGTTTGGAACTGGAAGTCTCGGCGTGCGTGGACAAAACCCACGGCACGGACCACTGCGAACGATCCCCGCTCATGACGGACACGGTCACCCTGGATGTTTTTCCACCCTTTGATGATGGCAATAGCAATACGTCCCTGTACGAAGGCTTCCATGCTGGATCTCCAATTGTTCTTTTCAGTCCAGGATTGAGATGTTACAGCCAAGACATGCCGGGCAATATGATCATTCGACGGCTCTACGGGGAAGGCTTTCGGTCAGTGGTAGTCAACCGGCGAGGACATACTCCTGGTCAGAAATTGAAAGCACCTCGATGGAATTTGTTTGGGGATGTCGACGATTTGGAACAAGTGTATTGGCACGTACAGCAGGAATGGGCCGCTCCTCACACGGCATTCTTTCTGCACGGCATTAGCAGTGGAACAAGTGTCGTGGTGTCGGCTTTGGCAGAATACGATCGACGGCAATTGGCATTGGAGCAGCAGGCAGAACAATCATCATTATCGTTACTGTCATCCATGTCTAGTGAGAATGGAACAACGATTCCACTTCATCTCGCAACTATCATGCCTCGGAAAGCCCCATCCTTTGTCGCTTCCATCTCCATCACACCGGGATATGACATTAGTAAAGTATTCTTACCCGAAAGATTCAAGTATCCGTACAATCCTTTGTTGCTCGATGGTGTCAAGGCGCACTTTATTCGTGACAATGAAAAGGTCTTACGTGCGTTTGATTCTGAGGCAGTCGACGCCGCCCTGGCTGCCTCAAATTTGCAAGAACTGCTTGATGCATCTGCAGTGTTTGCTGGATACTCCAATGCTACAGACTACTACGTGGGAGAGAATCCTGTCAACTGGATGCACTTAGTTACGACGCCCACGTTGGTACTCAATGCCATTGACGATCCCTGTTGTCATGTGCACAACATTTACGAAGAATCACCGTATCCGCAACACCAGGGAAAATCCTACGCCAGACTGATTGATGAATCATTGCATAGTATATTGGCAGTTACCAAATCAGGTACTCACTGTCCCTTTTTAGATTCATCGCCTAGCACATTCTCTTTGTTGCCGGCGTTTATCCGAGATCCTTTGTACGGAGGCTGGATGCTCGATAGTTGGGCCGACAGAGTATCGGTCGAGTTCTACAAGGCAGCTTTGGAGGTCTACGAAGACCGCAGGTTCATTCAATGATAAGGCCTGCGTACATTACATCAAATACACAGTATAGACGACATTTTGTTTCATTTTATATAATTTTAAGACTGTCTAAATAATTGATCCATCAAGACATAGCCGAGGTACCATAATTTTTCACACACCTTCTTCAAAGGAATTGCAGAATAGTACTCACAAGACACACTATTAATTCGTGATGCGACATAGCATCGACTTCTTCAGGTACCTTAAAAGCAGTTCCTTTCCGGTTTGTTTTTGATTTTAAACTTCCAATCACTTGGCCAGCAGTCCACATGAGCTGGTGTGTTCATTCATCGCATACGCTTAAGCTCCTCGAAGCTTGCGGGTCTGGGGATCAGAAACAAGAGTACCATTTTCAGATGTCTCAGCAGCAAAGGTGGCTTCTTCACTCACTCCTTCTTCACTCGCTCCTTCTTCACTCCCTCCTTGAAGAAGTCCACTGATCTGACTGGAAAGGAGTTCGAATCCGGCATCGCAGACGGTTTGCGTAATGGGCAAAGTCGCATTTCCCCAGCACAAGAAGTTGCCGATTTCTAGGTCTCCTGTAGCCGCAAAACCATAGGAAGTTTCAATTCGAACAACGAAGATGGCCATAGCCAATAGAAGGAAGTTTTTGCAAAACATGTTAGTATTATAATTTAGCTGTTGTTTATCGTGTGAAAAGTATATTATATTATGTCTTGATGAATTCGTCGGTAGGAGGAGATTGATTAATGATTATTGTTACTTTCCCTGTTGGCAGCAACTTGGCGAGCTTTTATTTAGACAGAGGCGTTGTACGACCTTATGGTGATTAGGAAACGAGTCAGCGGAGCAGCAATACGCAAGAATCACTCGCAGATCGAATTTATCTAGAGCATCACGCAGTTCTCGTGTGCTCTTCAGCTTCGATGCCTGTCTCTTCTCGTCATCTACTACTACTCGCTAGCTTGCTTGCTACTACTAGAAGCAAATGCTAAAGTGTGGACTCTCTAACTCAGACTCTAAAGCAGTTTCTATGATGTGTGCTGGACAGACAGCAGGCTGGCACAACCTCTGTAATTTTCCGACCACGGATCTTTCTGATGTTCGAGTATCTTAGTTTGCTAATAATAAAATGAGGCAAATATTTCCCAGTCGAAGACTCTTGAATCTTGAAGTTATTTGGAGTAGCTGATATGGCCGTACCTGGTAGGCAGCCATGGCCCTGCATAGAATAATGCGTTCGCAAAAAATCCTGCATAAAGCAGTTGGAAAGGTTCGGGTATCCTGAATCCCACGTTACTTTCACGTCTCAGAAACAACGATCTTCCATAAAACACGAGTCAAAAGTCAAAAGTCAAAATCCGACAATAATCTTGTTACCAGTATAAACAAAGCCTCTCATTAATTTTACAATTATCTCTATTGAAGTCCAAGAATACCACGCCAAATTCCCCAGCCCCAGCCAGCAACACAATCATTACTTCAAAATGCTCAAGCTTCAGCTGAAAACCTCTTTGTCTGCCCCAAATCTCCGACCTCGATTCAGTTGGGGTCGAAAGAGATGCTCTTCTTGCGTTTCTGCTTCTTCGAAACCGAAACGCAAGGTACGCTTTAGTCTTCAGCCACCTATATTCATTGATAGCGATTATGAAATGACAGAGTCGTTGCAGAACGCTCTGTGGTACCGACCAACGGACTTGCAGGCGATTTCCACGAATGTGGTACAATCCGTCCACAAGGCAGTCATGATCCAATTTGGTCGTTTCGTCAACACAGCGGGCAGTAGCTCGCCTCCCGAGCATCACTGTCCCCGAGGACTTGAAAACCTGATTTTGGATGTGATGTGTCCATCGCAATGCCGTAGCAAGCGCCACAAAAAGTTTGTCCGTGGTCTTCTTATCATGCAACAGTGGCAACGAAAAAGCAACAACGAGTCAGACGAGCTCCTGCGACGGTATTGCTTACATGCTGGCAGCAAGCAACACGAAACTTCTGCTCGATCTCGAGCGGAAGAGGATGCCCTTTTTGTGCGGGACGAGATCCGACAAGATTTTTTAAAATTACAATCGACGAAATTTTTCTCCAACAGTGAGGATGATTTTGTGCTGGTGGAGTTGGTGGCGCCTCCTCCGAAGATCCCAAGAAGGCATTCATCAACCCGCATCGCGTCCGCATCTCGAGCTGCCTGATCTGATTGCCACAGTGCCCAAGCTTACTAGTGTAAAAAACATGGCACAGTTCAGCTACGTTTTGTTGATATATTTTAGTAAAGTTGATGTGCGTTGCAGAACATGTAAACTTGCTCTTGACCTTTTTTTCTGATTGTATTTGTAATTTGTTGTATTGCATAAAGTTGCACCTAAAGCTAGCTACTCAGTGCTCTAGCTAGCTACTAGTAGCAAACGCCCAACACCATCCACTACGGCAATTTCCATGGAAAGGATTACGAGCCGCAAATTGGAAAACTACATAATTAACGTACTCCGTAGTATCATTCGTTCTGGAGTGCCAGTCAGTAGTAGTCTACTAGACGACTACTACTATTACTACACTCTGTAGACACCATCTCTTTAAAGTACTTCAGGCGCCCGGCCGGACTGGAATCATACAGTGTAACCGGGTGGTTGTGGACGAAGGCCAGAACCATCACTACTGGTGATGTTGTTGTTTCAGGCTCAGATCCAGATCCAACCACAAAAAATCGGTTTTCTACTATTCGAAATTAAAAATAATAAAATCCTATCACCTGCCACCTTCTTAGTATCTTAGTTTCTGAGCCTCTGAGCCTCTGAGCCTCTACTTCCTGCACTTCAAAGCAAGATCATGCCTCCCCGGCGCAAGCGGGTTGCAGTGACGAAAAAACCGGCAGCTGCTCCCATTGCTCCTGTGGCAGTAGCCAGCAACGGCGAGGTAGATACAAATACAGGTGGTGCTGGAGGTAACAAGAAAGCACAACTCTCCCCCGATGTGGCCAAGCTACTGTTGAAAAAAAAACTTCAATTCGCGGCCAATATCCAAGCTGCCGGGAAGGCTCCATCGGCTTTGCAGCAGCACTGGGGTCAGGTTCGTGCCAGTCCCTTTGGTGCTTGTTTGGTTCAGAACGAAACCGCTGCCGATGAAAACAAAAAGGCGTCCGACTTTCGCGAATGGCGCGAGACCAATCTAAAGCCTATAGAATTTCCCAAGAGCAATTTTGATCATATTTACGGCCAAGCTACTATTGACGAAATTGATGCTACGCCACTCAAGCCCAAAGATTCGGCCTTGGGTGTCATGCCCGTGATGGAGGAAGTACCCACCACCGTCACGGACGGCGAAGAAGACGATGGAGATGTCATGATGGCCGATGCTCCCAACTCAGCGTCCGAGATCTCCAACAACACCAACACCAAAAATAAATACCATCCAACGATCAGTGGTACGCAAACCTTTCACGATTATGGGTCCACCAAAACACCCGACGATGCCCCCGTTGGAAGTCTCAAGGATAAGTGGCGTTTGTTGCCTCACTTTTTGCGTCTTCGCAGTCTTTTACGGCAACACATTGATTCCTTCGACCATTTTGTTAATGTTGAACTTAAACAGATCGTCCAATCGCCGAGTGCTTGCGAAATTCGCAGCGACTATGATCCCAAATTCTACCTCCGGTACACGGATTGTTGGGTGGGAGAACCCTCGGTCCAAGAAGACTCGTACGCCCTACAAATGGCCACGCCCTTTCAGTGTCGACTTCGGGACTGTACGTACAGCGCTCCCTTGTACGTTAATGTTCGATATACCCGTGGACGTCAAATTGTCGTCAAGCGCAAAGTCATGATTGGACGCATGCCCATCATGCTGAGATCCAGCAAGTGCTTGCTCCGGGACAAGTCCGAAGCCGAACTGCAAGCAATGAAGGAATGTCCTTACGATCCTGGCGGTTACTTTGTAATTAAGGGTGTGGAAAAGGTCATCTTGATTCAAGAACAGCTGTCCAAGAATCGTGTCATTTTGGAAGACGACGGCAAGGGTTTGGTGACGGCCAGCATTACCTCCAGCACCCACGAGCGCAAATCCAAAGCCTATTTAATCGTCAAACACGGACGAGTCTTTTTAAAAAATAATACTCTGGGAGATGATATCCCTATTGCAATTGTCTTGAAAGCTATGGGAATCGAATCGGATCTGGAAATGGTACAGCTGGTGGGCAGCGAAGAGTATCTCGTCAACTCGTTAGCCCTAAGTCTGGAAGAACCAGCACGGTTGGGCATCCATACCCAAACACAAGCATTGAGATTCATTGGAAATAAGATACGTGGTCGGGCAGCTGCCAATTCCAATTCGTACGGAGGCTACCGCAAGCCACAGCTCCCAGAAGACGAAGCCAGAGATGTCCTGGCCAATGTGGTGCTGTCGCACGTTCCTGTCAAGAAATTTAATTTTCGCACCAAGGCTATTTATATTGGAAACATAACGCGTCGCGTCTTATTGGTACACTTGGGCAAAATGCCTTTGGACGATAAAGATTACTATGGAAACAAGCGGTTGGAAGTTGCTGGTAATTTATTGTCGCTCTTGTTTGAAGATTTGTTCAAGATCTTCAACAAAGACCTAAAACGACAAGCAGACATGGTCCTACAAAAGGCCAACAGGGCACAAGCTTTTGATGTGGTCAAGAGCATTCGCGCCGACACTATCACCCATGGCATGATCAATGCCATTGCAACTGGAAATTGGGTACTCAAGCGTTTTCGCATGGACCGGGCAGGTGTGACACAAGTACTGAGTCGTCTGAGCTACATGTCGGCTCTCGGAATGATGACGCGCATCAACAGTCAGTTTGAAAAGACGCGCAAAGTGAGTGGACCTCGATCCTTGCAATCCAGTCAGTGGGGAATGCTATGTCCCGCCGATACTCCCGAAGGAGAAGCCTGCGGATTGGTCAAGAACTTGGCATTACTGGGACACATCACCACGGATGAAGACGACACGGGACCGATTGAACGGTTGTGTCGTGATCTCGGGGTAGAAGATGTTCATCGCATGTCTGGACATGAAATTAATTCTAAGAATTCTAGCTTGGTATTCCTGAACGGCATTATGCTTGGAGCTCATACAGTGCCCCAAAAGCTGGTCGACGATTTGCGGCAAATGAGAAGACGAGGCCTGGGAGCTGGCGAATTCGTTAGCGTCTACTTTCATCCAGAACAACGAGCAGTACACATTGCTACCGATGGAGGTCGGGTATGCCGACCATTGATTTTGGTAGACGAAGCCACGGGTATGCCCAAGCTCAAACAGCGCCACTTGGAAGCTCTCTCTCTTGGAACAATGGATATAAAAGGCTTGCTGCGAGAAGGAATTGTTGAGTACGTGGACTGCAACGAAGAAAATAACACACTGATTGCTGTGACGGAGCATGATCTGGCTGTGGCTTTAATGTTGGCCGAAAATCACCCTAAAAAGATGCGCAAAGTCTACACACACCTGGAAATCGACCCTTTCACTATTCTTGGGGTGGTCGGCGGTATCATTCCAGTACGTGATTTTCGTTTTGCGTGATTTGTGCATTTTTTTCATGATTCTAATGCTCACACTGCACTTCCCCACTGACAACTCAGTTTCCCCATCACAATCAGTCGCCTCGTAATACGTATACCGTTGCAATGGCCAAACAGGCTATGGGTACCATCGGTATGAACGAGTACCAGAGAATGGATGGCCTAATCTATACCATGGTTTACCCCCAGAAGACAATGGTGAAGAGTCGAACCCTTGATTTGCTCAACTTTGACAATATCCCTGGAGGCCAAAACTCGTGCATTGCAGTCATGTCTTACAGTGGCTACGACATCGAGGATGCTGTGATTTTGAACAAAGCGGCAATCGACCGTGGCTTTGGTCGTTGTATGGTCTTGCGAAAGCATCAGACGAGTGTTCGCCGCTACGCAAACGGCACCATGGATCGAACTTGTGGCCCACCTGATCCTAGCCAGTTTCCTGACGGTGAAGAGGACAAACGCTATACAAAATACCAGGCCATTGACAAGGATGGTATTTGCCGAGTTGGTGAGTTTATGGAAAGCGGTTCAGTCATGGTCAACAAAGAATCCCCCATGGATACCACAACAAGCGCAATGGCTGGAGTTGATGGCTTTGGATTCAATGCGGGCACTCCTACTAATACGCAGTACAAGTATTCTGGCATGTCCTACCGTGGGGGCGCACCCACTTATGTCGACAAGGTTCTCATTACCTCTAACGAAAACGAGCAGTTTCTGATCAAGGTCATGTTGCGGCAGGTTCGGCGTCCCGAAATCGGAGACAAGTTCGCCTCAAGGCACGGCCAGAAGGGAGTCTGTGGTTTGATTGTCCCACAAGAAAACATGCCGTTTAATGAAATGGGTCATCCACCCGACTTGATCATGAATCCCCATGGATTTCCTTCGAGAATGACAGTGGGTAAGCTTCTGGAGTTATTGGTGGGAAAGGCCGGGGTCTACGAGGGCCGACAAGGATATTCCAGCGCCTTTGGAGAGGAGCACGGGTCAGCCGACACCGCAGAAGGCGCAGCGGAAGCTCTGATACGCAGTGGTCTGAACTACACCGGCAAGGATATTTTCTACAGTGGCACGAGTGGGGAACCACTAGATGCCTACATTTTTTCGGGTCCCGTATTTTACCAAAAATTGAAGCACATGGTATTGGATAAGGCACATGCTCGAGCAAGAGGGCCTCGTGCTGTCCTTACGCGACAGCCGACAGAAGGACGTTCGCGTGACGGAGGATTGAGATTAGGAGAGATGGAGCGTGATTGTTTGATTGCCTATGGAGCCTCAAATTTAATCATGGAAAGACTGATGCACAGCTCGGATGCTTTCTCCGCGAATGTTTGCCTGACTTGCGGTTTGTTACAGTACCAAAACTGGTGTCAATATTGTAGGTCGGGAGAAAAGGTTGCGGACATCCGTCTTCCCTACGCGTGTAAACTCTTGTTTCAAGAGCTTCAGTCTATGAATGTCCTCCTTCGGCTTCGTCTACAAGACATGTGAGCATTAAGTTCGGACCGTAATAGAATAATTAACCAAACGGAAGCAAACAGATTCTTTAAATATATGCAGATTATTATTATTTGCGTTCTTTTGCTACTCTTGGAAAATTCCACACATCGAAGATTTTGATGAAGTTCACATTCAAAAACGAACAGTAAATTGTTTGGCAAGCATCGGCTTCGCCCAGACCACGCCATGAGACCAAACTGAAGCCATCTATTAAAAGATTGGCAAGTTCTACTTGCCCCCGTCACCCCTCTGGGACATGAACGCACGCAAGGCATCTTGCTGCCGTCTTTGCTGCTCCAAAAGCATAAGTTCTTCAAGGGCACCATTATCTCGGAATTCCTGCTGTTGGCGAAGAGCCCAAAGCATCATAGGGTCCACACCTCCACCACCGCCACCTTGTCCTCCTCGCAATTGAGCTAGTTGAAGCTGCAGGTCATTTTGCTGCTGCTGGGTCAAACCGCCACCACCACCACCACCACCCAGAGCACCCAACTCACGCTCCAAAAGCATGCGTTCCAGGGCAGCGGTGCGCTGCTGCTCGGCCAATGCGTTCTCTGCCTCCATCGCTTCGTCTTGTTGCCGCTGTCGCAAGAGCTCCAACGTAGTTTGATCACTGCCGCCAGCAGTCCCTTGCTGCCTCTGCCGCAAGAGATGCATCATCATAGGGTCCATACCACCTCCTTGCTGGGCTCTCAACTGAGCCATCTGTAGAGCCAAATGGTCTCCACCGAAGCCTCCTCCATAACCATTCCCACCCCCACCGAACGCCATTTCGCGTTCCAACATCATCCGTTCAGCGATAGCCCGTTCCATGGCAGCATTTCTCTGCTGCTCAGCTAGCTCGAGAAGACTAGCATAATCACCCCCACCTTGTTGTTGCGCACGAAGCATGTCCAAAGTGGCAGTGTCTCCACTAGCGGCAGCACGTTCGCGCAACAAGTCTAATTCAGATAGCCCACCTGTACCAAATTCAGGGTTGCCCAAACTAGCCTGTCGCTGACGTAGCATTTCCAAGGCAATAGCAGGATCTCCGCCATTCTGCTGCTGACCAAACATAGACTGCATAAGAGCCTCTCGTTCAGCGGCCAACTGAAGACTACGCGACTGAAGAGCTTCAAGCTCGGCCTGTTGAGGATCCATCGACTGAGCTGGAGCAGCAGATGCGGCCAACTCGCCCAGAGTGGCAAGGCCAGCGGCAGCTGCAGCATTATTGGGTTGAGAGGCCGCAGGTGATCTACCCGCAGTTTCCGCTCCTTTCGATTTCTTGGCCGCAGCTGTATGAGGGCCTGAACCAGGAAGAGGGTGACGATCATTATTTTTACTGTTAGGATCTCCAGCACCGCCACCGTTCACCATCTCCTTCAGCAAGTGAGGAGCATCCTTTTGAAAAAGTTTATGATGGTATCCAACCGTATTGGGAGGGAGCTGAGCCTTGGGGGCTTTCGTGAAATTCCACAAGTTCAAACTTTTTGTAATGCTCGTAAAGGTCTTTCCGTTGAAATACTTGGGAATGACCTTCTTTTTGAAATTTTCCTTGTTAATCAAAAAGATTTGCTGTCCCGGTAACCAAAAGATGGCATCGGGCGCAACATTCTTGTTTAAGAGATCCATGAGAATTTCGGGCAAAGCCTGGGGTTTCTTCCCGTTGCCACATTTGACTTTCTTTTTGCCTTCGCCTTTGATCTTTTTATTTTTTTCAATCTTTTCGCCCTTAACCTTCTTCATTTTTTCGCCCGCCTTTTCGCCAGGAACCTTGCGCTTTTTGAGTGGGGGGCCTTGCATCTTTTTCGTGTCTCCCTCTTTGCTCAGTGGAACAAGGCCATTGGGCGAAAATGAGGCAGAACCGGCGGGACTTGCAGCAGTTCCTTCCGGCTCACGGCTGCGTTTTGTGGGTAATGGGAAAGTTTTGTTCGTCATTTTCGATGGCGACTTGGTCTTGGGAGCATCTCCGCTTGCCACAGAGTACTGACGAGATCCACCAAGCTGCATAATGGCCTGGAGGGCCTCGGCAGCATCGTTATCTTCATCACTGTGAGTGCCATTGGAACCCGATGCAGCCGATGCAGGAGTCGGGGGAGGAGCAGAAGCTGAATCATTATTCCTTCCGGTATCCTCCATATCGGTGTCACACTTCGATTCTTGCTCCTTGGTAGCTTCAGGTTTAGAGGTATCTTGTTTGGGAGCATCAGCATCAATTGTAGAATCCTCGCTATCTTTGGAAGGAGCAGCCTCCTTGTCTGTCGACTCCGTTTTGGGGGCAGCAGACCCCGAGTCCTCATCTTTGGCGTTTTTATTCTTAATTTCCTCCTCAATCTTCTTGCTGGGACTGGCGCCTACTGGCTTCGGATCTGCAAATCCAGCCAACTTCACAGGACCGGCCTTCTTCTCCTGCTTCTTTGTGTCTTCCTTGAGTTTATTTCCATTTCCATTGCCGGATGACTCGGACTCTGCCTTGTCAGCTGCATCGGCAGCTGCAGCTTCTTTGACAGCGGCCTTGTCTTCCGCAGCCTTCTTGGAGGCATCAGCCCCCTCCAACACCAGCCGATGGCGACCTTCTGTATCATCTGCCTCCATGGCCTTGGACCAGGGCTTTTTCAAACGATCCAAGGCTGATGAGAAGGAAAAATATGTGCGCAAAGAGTGAAATATAGGAATAAAAGTGAGTGTCAGACCATGATGCAAGTTAACCAGGAACCAAGAGAAACAGTCCTTAAATCGCAGCAAACCCAAAATCACAGCATGCTCAATCAAAACAAAGACTGATTAACCCAGATAACAAAGACATAGATAAACCCAGATAACAAGAATTAAGCTAACCAATCGTACCGGAACCACCAGCATCGGATCTGCCTAACAAAATTCTCTTCATGGTCGATCCGTCACTCTTCTGCTGGACTTCTTCTACTGCGTTCGTCTCAGTCTTCGTCTCGGTGGTAGGTTTGTCCGTGGATGGCTCAGGACTAGGCATTGGGTTACGATTGAATGGTGTTAGATTTGTAGTACTGTATATGTTGCTCGTTGCTCTATACTATTCTGGTTGTAGTTAAGATAGTTGCTTCAAAGTGGTTATTAGGTTCTTACTGCCACTCTAGAGTAGTACTCGTAACTCGTAGCTCTCTTTCCTTTTAACAGTGGAGTAATATGAAAGAATCACCCTCTTTTAAAAGGCTAAAATTGCTTGCTGCTCGAAGTGCGAACTGTATTATTACAGTGTATCGCAACGACTGCCCAGCGAAATTGGCCAAACGAAAGTGTTTTTTTTTTCAGTGGAAGTCAACACGAAAATGAACATTGAAAATAAAACAACACGGTAAAATGCAGTGAACGATATCTTTGATAAAGACTTTTTTCCTTTTGTACCGAGTCTACATAAACGTTTCGTAGAAACCAAAACGGGAGCCTTGAGGAAGAATGTTACCACGAACTTGGTGCAACTCCACTGATGGACCACTTCGCTGGCCAACGATTTTTTTCGTAGGTTTCAACTGTAAATTCTCTACCAGCAAGTTGTCTGGCGTTAGCGAAGCAGGCCTTTCCAACTTCCAACAACAACAATAAGCGAACACTTAACAGTACCACGTACTTTTAAAGTTTCATCTGTTTTAAAAGTAACTTCCCCCTTGCAAGACTGGGAATTTTAAGCTGAGATTAAGTCATTCTGTGTGTCTCCGTAAAGTGTCAGATTTTAGGTGCCAATTCTCCGTAAGTATCGTGAGTGAGTACTACCAGGTACTGGTACCAGGTACCAGATACCAACTAGTAGTGCAGGTACCGGTATCTTATACTACTAGTAGTAGTAGCTAGAGTAGTACCGGTAGTAGTAGATCTAAAAACAAGAACCAGAGCAAAACTGCGACTTTCCTTTTGACAAAGAATGCGGAGGACTCTAGTACGAGGTACAGTACCACTGGTACTATAGTACCTGGTACCAGGTACTGTAGGTAGCTTGGAGCGGTACCAGGTATTCAACAAAGACTTCTGTACCAGGTACCAGGTACCAGGTAAGAATTGAGGCTGGTGACCACTGTCTTTTTTCATTTACTAGTACAACTTTTACTGGTTAAATCCCTTAATCCGTCCAGTCGATAAGACAATCTAACTGACTTGCGACGAACGTCAATAGTAATTCTTTTCATAGCTCTGGTACCACTCGTACTTACGTGGCGACGTTCAACAAGCAGCCCTGTCTACTACTGTACTACCTGGTAGTAGTAGTACCTATGGTAGTACTACCACCGGTAGGATTACTACCAGTACCAAGTACTAGTACCCCCAGGTAGTATTGTACAGTACTACTACTGGTAGTACTGGTACTGCCGGTACTACCACTAGTACGGGTAGTACTAGTTAGTACTAGCAACGGTACCAACTACTAGTAGTACTAATAAGAGGCTACTACTAGTAATGCTACTAGTACTACGGTACTAGTAAAAGCTACTACTGGTGTAGTACGCCTACCACTGTAACACTATTTGACTTCGCTTTTCGCTGGGGAAAGTTTCTTTGCTTCCCCCAAATAGACCAGGCCATACTACCTGGTACCATGGTACCTGGTACGAGTACCACTCTGCAACTAATACTACTACTAGCTACTAGTACCAGTAATATTGTGTACTTCGTTGGAAAACTATTGAAGCCGTCAATTCTTTCATAGACTCTCAGTTACTCCAAATGAAATTTTCTACGCGTGCGTCACTTCGTTTAATTCTTTTCTGTGATGCCGGAAGTTTTGGACTTAGGTAAAATTTGTTTCCCAATCTGCGGACTTAGTACTAACTAAATTTATACTACTATTAAATTGAAAAACCAAAACAAGACCTACTTTTTTCGTAGCGCACATGCATTCGCAGCTGACCCTGTTGCATATTTTGCACCGACTCTCTTATCACGTCAGCTACTCGAGTACCAAGCTGTTGAGAACAAACAAGTACTAGCTAATAGCAGTCTAGTTATCAGATCCACACAACCGCTTCACCATGGCAAGAGCATCTAGATCCAAGGCGGATGAAAAACCAGGTAAGTGGTAGCATCCAATGTCAAATAGAAGACTAAAGATAATTATCGCACATCCGGTAAACTCATTTTCGTTCGAATTCCCGGTGTCATCCGCATCGTAGCCGATCAAAAGGAAAATTCTGTCGCGAAGAGAGAAGAACAGGACGAAGGTCCTGTTGAAAGTAACAGTAATGACGTTGCTGCTACTGATGTCAAGACAGAGGAAGACGAAGAAAAAGAAACAAAACCAAACGACAACGAGACAACGAAACTGGAGGAGACCCCACAAGCACCAGCCTTTCCGCTCAAACTATGGGAGTTGCTGTCAAATGATGAACTCAAAGAAGGAATATGGTGGCTTCCCGACAATGAAAGCTTTGCTATCAACAAAGAGATATTTGAGGACAAAAGTAAGTACATGCGATGAATGTTGGTGTGCTGTTTGTGGGCGAGAGGTTGACAGTGCGATTAGTTGCTTCAGTCAAAGATGAATTCCTCTTACATTCATTGTAATCGTGTACTGTACAGTTTTGAACAAGTACTTCCGGGGGAACAAGTTCACGTCCATAACTCGCAACCTAAATCGTTGCGGATTCCGTCGCATCTTTAGCCATGCTCTCCCGGATAAGTCTGTAGCGTTTCGGCATCAGAATTTCAAGAAGAATCAACCAGAACTGATCAAGCTTATGAAGGACGAAAAGCACAAGGGAGGAGGCGCTGAAGGTGAAGGGAAGGGTCCCAAAAAATCCAAGAGCAAAAAGGCAGATGCTCTTGTTGGCACTGACATGGCTGGTCACCTGGTGGGAGTCGGCGGTTTCGGAATGACTCCTCAACAACAAATGCAACAACAGCAAATGATGCAAGCAGCCTACATGCAACAGCAACAATGGATGTTTCAACAGCAAATGGCTTATCGTCAAAGGATGTTGGCGACTCAACAACAGGGCAATGACAGTTTGCAACAAGGGTTCCAACAACACGTAAACATTGTAGGTGGTGGTGGGGGTGGGGGTGACAGTGGGATGGCCGGAGGAAGAGAAATCAGCGATCAAGCACTAGAAAATCTAAAAGCGTCACAAGAACAACAGATGCAGCAACTCATGATGATGCAGCAGACCCAGTTGCAGACGGCTCAAGCCCAAGGAGCCAATCCCCAACAAATTGGTATGTTACAACAACAACAAATGTTCCAAAAGAACACCATGATGCAGAACCATGCCTTTGCCATAAATCAACTACGAATGCAGCATCAAGCTGCTGTAGCTCAGCAACAAGCGCCCGCGCATTCCAAAGTCTCTCAGAAGGACAAGAAAATCAGACAGAAGAAAGGAGATAAGAATACCGCCGACGACACAGGAGCCGACCAGCAACAAGCCGTGCATGGACAGGACTCCTTTACCATGCAGCGCATGCAGCAACAGCAGTTTCGACCTCAACAGCATTGGCAGAGTCAAATGGCGATGAATAATAGCGAGATGCAGATGGCGGTCGGTGCTGGTATGCCTAGCCAGCAGCAAAGGAACACGATGGGTGGGCAGCCACAACAACAAATGATGATGCCGCTCGCATCAAACGCTCCTGCACCAGCAAAACTCGAAGATGTGAAGAATTCCAAAAAAAAGCAAAGCATTCAGGCTACAGCAGATGAGGACGATGGGGAACCACTGCCGTTTGATCACGAGGAATCTCACGCTGAAGCCAAAGAGGAAATTCCCCTAAAAACAACCCGCAACCGATTGAACAAAACGACACCCCAAAAGTCCGGAATTGTCACTAATCGTAAACGAGGAGGAGAAGCAGTTGCCGACAGGGAAGAAAAGAAGACTAAGACGGTCATTCGAGGATCGTCGTCCCCTTCTACCTCCGCTACGGGGGGGAAGCGTCGTAGCACGCGTGGAAAGTTTTTGGTGTAAAAAGAAGGAAACAATTCTTTTTTGGGGCCCAGCGAATGAAAATGGGGCGATGAATGGGTCAAAATGTATTTTGTTGGTGAAGTGACTTTCAAAAGTGCATACTCCGGGGTACCTGTCATTGGAGAAAAAAATACGCGGTTGTGTACTTTTGGAATTGATTGAAACAGTTTGTTATTCGACGATTAGACCTAAGAAGAAATGATGCTCGATGCTGTGTTAATGCACACTATGTGGCGCCATTCATTTACTTCTGTACTACTTTTCTTGCATTGCCTGTCGTTCCATTTTGTTAATCCTTCGAATGTAAGGATTCCGATCCTCCCGGGTTGTGTTGACATAATCCAAAGGACTTCTTGCTTTCAAGTTGGTGTAGCGGAGAACTTCTGCATCCAAGTTCAATACATTTTCGGCCATCTTCATGGCGTAGGGGTTGCTATCGAAATAGATGGATATGAATCTTCCCTTGCGATAATATCGATTCCCTTGAGCATCGGGATATCTCGCCTTGAATCGAGTTGGCAAATCTCGGATCCCATGATTTTGGATGGACCGTACAACTCCTCCTTCCTTTACAATCTCATGACTAAACCTTTTCACAACACCTGTCAATTGATCGAACACTTTTTCAACAAGAGGTGTAGTTGGGAACAAAGGATGAAACAAAGTATAAATAATGGCAGCAGTGTGAGCGTGTACCAGTAGCTCAGAGTTGAAAGGATGACAAAGCAGAGCCAACCAGGTAGGATAACAAATAAGACAACGAGTTTCCGACGCTTGTGGTCTCTCAAGACTTACGAGCTGTATTCTTGGCAGTGATAACGCACTCATAAAAGACCATCTTTGCTACCAGACCAGTTGCTAAATAGAGAAAGGTTAAGCTGGTTGTGATGGGTGATTGTGAACAGTGCTATTGACCAATACTGTACTCAGCTACTGGAATAGTAGAAGTAGACTAGTCTAATACTAAGAGTAGTTAGTTGTTGTTGTTGTCCCCTCATAAGTGGTAGACACTACTACTGAGTACTTCATACTACTCCGAGTCGCTGGCTACTAGCTAGACTAGTAGAGTAGTAGTAGCTACCAGGTACTACTATTACTAGAACTCTACTCCGGTGTGGTACTACTACTCCGTACTACGGTACCTACTGGTAGGTTTCAAAGGTTGACGGACAGGTCGGCAGAAATATATTAGAGTCCGGGCTATTATTGACTTCATGCAGGATTTGGATATCCAATCGTGTTTAGCCATCACTACATCATTATTTATTTTGAATTTTGCCAGAACAAACCAAAAATTACCCGAGCAGGAAGTACCAGTAAGCACAGATCTTCTTTTATTGCATACCAAGTGCTATCTTTAGCTCCTTCACAAAAAATAGATTCCAACACAAAGAGCATTTACAACACAATACGAGTACAATGCTGCAAAACTGCAAAATGACCGTAGGAGAGACAAAGAAGGACGAAAGCCTTGTGGGTCTCTTAAAACGCACTATCAACGAGGGCGCCCCAATATATAATCATGGCGACCACAAAGGCTGCCATGAGCTCTACCTGAACACTGCCAATTATGCTAGCAAACAAGAATATCTCATCCATTCCAAAGTCGGGCAGCTGCTCGAGCGCGCCACTACCGAGGCTATTCCTCTGAGTGAAGCTGGCGATTACGGAGAAGCTGCCTGGGTACTGCGTTCTTGTTTTGACGATATTTTGTCCCGCTCGCATTCTAAAAGTCCCTGCGCTCTTGTGAGCGAACAAGCCACGAGCGAAATCGGTGGTAAACGTCAACAAGTAGTTTCACACACCCGTGACGACCTCAGCGATGATGACGATTACTGGCAAGACGAAAAAGCAGGAAATGAATCCGATCTTGATATTGGAAATTGTCTTGCGGACTTTGCTTACATTCTTAGATCTACCATTCAACCAAAAACCCACAAACGCTACACAGGAAAGATTTACGAGAATAGCTTTCAAGGAAACGAGGTGGTTGAAGTACTGACGGGGCTTGGTCTGGTTAAGGATCGCAAAGCGGCCGCTGAGAAGTGCTCCATGCTTTTAAAAGGAGATCTTCTTCTTCGTGCCTCCCATAAAACAGATACGTCTTTTCTTGATGGCGCCCATCTATATCGTTTCCCGGACCAAGAGCAGCTGCAAACAGCTTATGACAACTTAATTGAAGATGCACCCAAGGACGGCCACTACACAGAGGGCTCACTACAGGCCCAGTTGACCATTGCTTTGCAGAAAACATTGGCATTGTTCAACGATAAACCGTCCGGAGTTATTTCTCATCATGTGCCGAGTGGATCTTTCAGTCACTTGAAACCCCGTCGTCTCTCTTCTATGGCATCTCATGAAACTCGAGGTGTGGCTTTGGCCAACTTTGCTGCTGAAGCCGAACGAGTGTTAGACATAAGGGACAGAACACATTTATTGAAAAAATATGAAAAATGCTTTGTTGGAAATGATGCTGTGAAGAAGCTGGCGCAGAAGAATATTGTGGCATCGAAGGAGGAGGCGCTGGTCACAATGGAGGAATTGGTAGATGTCGGGCTCATTCATCATGTGCTCTATGATCATGGATTTGAATCTTCCCACTTATTTTATCGCTTCACTTCATCGGAAGATATACGCCGTTCACTGGACGCGCTTGCTATCCTTCCATCCGCTCCAACAGGCCAAGAGTTGGTCCGGCAAGCTGCACTGCAAACTAGATATAACCAATTTGCAGATCTCGACGTTGCTGCTATTCTCAACAGCTTCTTTGGTAGTGGAAATAAAGGAGGTTGGGACTTGGTCGACTTGCAAAACTGGAGGGACAATATGAAGCGGTGGGGTTTTGGTCGGCGAGAAGACCAAGATGATGAGATGGTCGACAAATTATCTCCTCTGGCCCTCATTGTCAACCCAGACACATGGTATGAGAGCCTAACTGATGAAGAGCGTGAAAAATGGGAAAGCCCTTGGGGAATTCTGGCACAGATTGCAATTTTTGATCAGGTACCCAGATCGGCATTTCGCGGAACACCAGAGGCCTTCAAGTGGGATGATCTTGCGATACGAGCTACGAAAGTCGCACTTGAAAAGGTATATTTTGAGACGGCTTACAAATCAACGTTGAACCAGTTCTTAGTGCTTTTACCATTGGAGCACAGTGAAGATTGGGAGGACCAGAAACTCGGAGTGTCCCTCATAATGAGACTACTGAGCACCGTGGCTATCCAAGACGAAGGCCTGACCGACTACGAGATAGTCAAGAGATTGGAATTTTCAAAGAGACTCTCGGCAGCATTTCTCGAGCATGCGCAAGTAGTGAGGCAATTTCATCGTTTTCCTCACAGAAATTCTCCTCTGAGTCGCAAGACGAGCCTCGAAGAGCGCATTTGGCTAGCAAGCGATCTCGTGCCTAGGTGGGCTAAAAGTCAACAGAAGGGTGACTCTAAGAATGTAGTCCATCTCCCAGCGATTCCTCTGAAACGGCTGGTACGGAAGTAGGCCGTACAGCATCTATTTCTTTTGCGCTTGTAGTATTGTTGAAAACATAGCATGAGGAGAAGCTGGTGCATGCTTTATTATCTACTGTAGATGTGAATTGTTCACTCCAGTTAATTGTCGCCTTGTGTTATAAAGCGAAAGTACATGGACTATAGTAGCTCTAGAAGAGTAGCCTAGGAAGAAAGGAAAATGTAATTAGTTTTATGCACACATGGCGGTGCTTGGATTAAATCTGTTCGAACACCTTCTTCTTGCTTTTATTTTATCATTCTTCATGGGTATCAATGGCGGCGGCAGGTTTTCCTTCTTGATACCCTTATATTGCATGGTGTACTCTAACTTCGGAATTATGTGCTCAATGGCAGTGGCCGCTTCAGGTGTGATCTGAGGCGCCGGCTCGGTCTCATCCGATAGGAGGAGATGCTCGGGAATGAAGGAGTTCTTGGTACCACTGAAGTAAATGGCAGCTTCCAGACCCGCTTGACTGCTTCTCCTGACATGTGCACTATCACGGCGACAGACGCAACTACTGGACTCGTCAATGTCAAGTCCCAAAGCACTCTCGTCGGCAAAACTAAACGGATTGCTCTGAGATACTCCACACTCGACGTCTTCAACATCGGTTTGACAATCGTCGCCGTCGTCGTCGTCATCGCCACCAAAGAGTATCCATTCCAACTGCTTCTTTATTTCTTTAATACTTGTGCGGTCCTCTGGAATGGGCTCCCAAGCGTCTTCGAGAAGATCCAGCAAGCCATCGGGCACAAAATGGCTGCATCCATTCAGGCTAGGGCACCATCCTTGCTCTCGTATAAGAGCCTCTCCATTGGACGTCGTCTCAAACGCTGGTTCTTGCGTTAACATTTCGTAGAAGCAGATAGCCCACGAAAACGAATCGACTTTGTAATCGTACTCACATTCCTGGTACATTTCTAGGGGCATGTAGGTCTGACTGCACTTGAATCCATCTTCAAGATGGGTAGCACCTTCTGGAACTTCCTTGACACAGTCAAAGTTCATGAGTTGGATGGTATCGTTGCTGGTGAAACCAATATTATTCAGCGAGAGATTACGAAAGATGATTCGTCGATCGTGCAGGTAGCTCACAGCGTCTGCAATTTGGAAGGCGTAGTCGGTCTTGAGATGCAGAATAAAGTCGCTCTCCAAGGAAATCTTTCCTTGTTCGTTCCAGTAGTCAATGCGTTCGGCCAATGATTCTGTTATTCTGTTCGTAATAATAGCGTTGTAAAAGACATAGGAACCATTTTCAACACTAGCAGCCGAGGCGGAGAGCCCACGAAGCTTGATAATATTGGGGTGATCCAATCGAGCTAGGTAATTGGCCTCGATGACGAGGCCCAAGATGGCGCGTTCAACCTCGTGCTCGGAATCGACATCCGTCTTCAACCTTTTCACGCAGTAATTTCTTTGCCCTTTCGTAGAGACCGAATCAAAAAGGTCCAATCGAGCCTTTTCCTCCATCATACTGGATGCTTTGAATCGAAAGTTCCGATTGATGCGTTTGATTTCAAAGCTCTCTGTGAATCGTCCATAATCTAGCTGCTTACCCAAGACGAGTTCATCATGTTCAAAGTATGCAATTGGGTTGCAAAGATCCGCGTTATCCAGAAAAGGCGTGTCCGAAGGAGATTCCAATTCGGTGTCAAATTCACTGATGACGCGAGAGACAGTGCTCATGACAATGCTTCCGAAAGACCCCTTGGAGTTGTAAGAAGTGGACGACATCTTTGTATTTCTTTTCGGTGTGTTTGTTGTGTATTGTGTGTTAATCTTGCTGTGATCTTGCTGTTGGTACTTGGTACGAGAAAATTATGCCTTGCTCTTTGCTTGATATATTTCGTTGACCAGGCGAAGTTTGACGAGGAAAATAAATTCTTGGGTAATACTGGACTTCCAGCCAGCTCCCTTGCCGGAGATCGCTTCTTTACCGGAGATTAAGTATTTGGTCCATCTGCTTCGGTTATGTTTCGTTGACCAGGTCTGATGCCTGACAAGAAAATAAATAAGTCCTTCCAGAATGGACTTCAGGAGATCGCTTCTTCACCGGAGATGAATTATCTAATCCGGAAGTACGATTCATTCCCCTTAAGTATTTCGTCGTTAGTGACTATCGTAATTACAGTTCGATAATTATTGGAATGATGATATTGATTCTTAATTTACTTCATATTCGGATTCTTAGAAGAGCAGCGGATTCAAATGACGCTCGCCAAAACAGTATGGTACCTGGTGATAAGAGTAGAATCAACAACAAGGACTTATTACGATCCTGCATAGAGTGGCAAATTGACAAGCGTACAGTTCCCAGTGAAGCGAGCAGGGCAATTCGATGTCGCAATCCAACAGCGGTGACGGTACTGGGTTGTACTAGTAGCACCCCTGTACGTGGTCCCTGGATATTCTTTCTTGGCACGCATGCTTAGATACTGAAACTGGAACCCTGAAGGCATCTTTTTATTTCCGTATCCGGCCAGCTATCGTCGTGTTCCTGGTTTTGGGGTAGCAACTATTGACTTTATGCATTCGCCTTGTGCGGAGCTGGAAGTAGGTGCACTTTTGGTTTCGAGCTCTCTTGCTGACAGAATAACCAACCAAGATGTTGGTCGAGTTCTGACCGCAAAGCAGCGATCAATTTAGAGCATTTTTTTCTCGTGCTGAACCACGGATTTCTTATTGTTTCTGGCTACAGGAGCTCAGTCTACATTTATTGGTCTACATCCGTTTTGGCCTTTGACCCCAGGAAAAGTAGTCTTTTCAAATTAATGGAGCAAGTGTGCGACGATATAATTATCTCTTCCCCTTCTCAAAGTGACGCAATAGAACTTCTTTAGAAGATCCAAATTAAGCCCAGGTGGACTACCATAGGACTCAGGAGTTAGGTCTCTCTCTATTAGGTCGTGTGCCTATGCCTGCTTCCTATCCACACTATAGTCTCTAGTTATAATATTACTCTAATATTCAAGAAGTCTCCACATTAGCTTTTTACGTGTTATCATGCACCATGGCGCTCTTCAAGCCGTACAGCCGGCTTGCCACTGGTTAAGAAGCTCTAACAGCACTACAGACACCCCCTGTAGCTCCTGTAGTCTTCATGTGAGCAACCGGAGGCGACGACCGGTTCCATAGGAGCCAGCGTTGCACCGGAGATCGATTTGATTCATCATTCAAATCAACCACAAAGCTTTGGAGACTTTGCCCATGGCCACTAGTACACGGCCGCCGTACACCAAGTTAACTTACTTGCTCTCCTCCTACTATAGGAGAGAGGGGACTACCTCGCTTCCATGCTGGAGACGAGGTACCATACCGCATGCGAGAGACACTCTTCGTTCGCAAACCAAACCAAATGGAAAAGCACAAGTTGTGCCTCCTTTCCATACTACTACTACATCCACACCCATCGTCGCAACCGGAAGGAACGACGACACTACCAAGCCTACAGCCTATTCTTATAGACGACAATGGAACCCCTGCCACATGGACTTTGGTCTTGTCCCAGCAAGCCATCGACCGGCAGGACCGGACACAAACTGAGGGACGCTTCAGTTTACTGGAAACACAATGGAACACCACTACACTGGAAATACCACAGCCTGGTATACAGGAATACTCCACCGGACAAGGACTCATCGTACGTCGATGACATGCCTTGTAGGACACCACCCCATTGAGGCTACACAGCACCCTGCAGGACACCATCTCGCAAGACACCTC
>Ga0210036_1000678_pt1 | contig 39750 bp, 28 predicted proteins | sample CryGeymeta201515_FD_185469 | JGI IMG/M metagenome (GOLD analysis project Ga0210036, IMG submission 185469) | Groundwater microbial communities from Crystal Geyser aquifers in Utah, USA - Crystal Geyser metaG 2015-15 (SPAdes) (version 2) | ecosystem: Environmental > Aquatic > Deep subsurface >...
GATTTGTTATATTTACACAAGTAAAGAGTACTATTACTAATTTTGGTTAATTACATAATTCTACAACAATGTACACAGGTTCAATAACCATACCCCGTAGGGTTTGTGTTTGGGTAATTTACACAGAAAATCGGGATTTACCCAGATGGTCATTCTCTGATGTAGTCTAGTAGTACTACTAATAAAGAGTAATACAGTAATATGGATCTTTGATACGGATGAGTTGGGATACTACGTGATACACGTACCGGGCTTTTTCCCTCGCTGAAAAAAGAGGTATTTAGAAGGAAGCAAAAAAGGCTTGCTGTGAATTGTTTGAGAAGCTATGCGTCCAAGTCAATCATCGGCAGAATGGATTTAAAATGCCGTTAATAATCTACTAAATAATACAAAAACTAGCTAATTGTAGAGTAGTAGTACTAGTCTCCTACTACTACTAGTAGTTGTTAGCAGCACCACCAGCAGTAAAAAGAGTACTCTAGCTACTCTACTAGTAGCTAGTAGTAGTAGTCGTAGCTAGTAGCTACTACTAGTAGTAGTAGTACCAGGAACTACTAGACTAGTGCTACTAGTAGTACCGATTATCCAATAATAATACTTCTCCTACGTAGCTAGACTATTCGAATAGAGCGAGCAGAAAACAACGACCACAACAGCATTGCGGTGTCATTATTTATTCTCTCGTGTCTAAAACAAATCAAACCACAACGTCTGACATCTGGAAAGACCAACAACAACCATTTGCCATCTTCCATGTTGTCAAAGACACTAGTAGTAGATAAATACAGAGACGAAGAGCTCTATTAGGATTGAAACCTATTGAACAGATCTGCAGTTCACTACACACTACTCGTCATTTATTTCGCCATTGTCCTTCGAACATCGAGCCAACCTACTTTTTACAAGAACACAGTACAGACCAAGCATACGAAAAAAAGTATGAGACTGCGCCTACTGGAAGATCGATCAAAAACTATGAAATGGATTGCCTTTCTGTTCGTTGCTAGTGTCGTGTTGGGATTCGTTGGAGTATTTTCCAATTTTGCGGACGTTGCTGATTTTGCCAAAACTGTCGTAGGTATTGGGAAACCCACGACGGTTCACGTTCAAGTGGCAGCAGGAATTCATGGTGATCAAATTCTCAATTTGCCAGAAATTTTGTTGCGAGAAGGTGTGTATCAGAATGATTCCTTTGTTAATGAACAGGGTATAGTTCCAGCCTTTTGGGGAGGAAGAAATGTCAATGAATCACAAGCCGACGAGTTCAAACATTTTGACACACGACCCACCTACGGACCTTGCTACACTTACGATCATACTATTGATTGGAAGGCTGAAATCGACAGATTTAACAAGACAAAGGAACCTCTGTACAATGAACAAGCCATTCTTCGAACCGACAAGGATGATCTGCAAGGGTATTGCCGGCCTGGATTTATTATTATCGGTACGCACTACGCACATACTCGTGTTTTCCTGAAATTATGCTCTTCTCTTTGAAGAAAGTCTCCATCGTGATCTCACATCTTTGCATGTATTATTATATAATGTACAATACGAACTCTTCACATGGAGTAGGGGCTGGGAAGTGTGGTACATCGAGTCTCTACCACTACATAGTCGAGCATCCTCGAGTGTTACCTGCCATTGAAAAGCAAATTCATTACTTCAAGGTAGGTTACAAAAATCTAACGGGTGTTTTATAGTCGAAAATGCTTTATTCGATTCATTTCCTCGCCCTCATTCTATGAATTGTTATTGTTTATTGTGCTCTGCAATCACCATTTCAACTTTCGCCGACAATTGACAATCTACCAGTATCACAGCCACTCGCCGCTCAAATGGTACTATTCTCACTTTCCCAAAGCATCTAGCTTCCTAGCCGCTGGAGCTCTTATGAGTGGAGAAGCAAGTCCAGGATACTTGCCGTACCCAGACGTCGTCACAGACATGAGGCGACGCATGAAAACACCGCGCATTTTAATGATTGGACGGGATCCTGTGGAACGAGCGTACTCATCCTATAAATACAATTATGTAGACCCGACCATCCAATACCTTAGCAAGGGCCAACATGAGGGAATTAAAAAGGGAGAATCCGATGAATTTTACCATCAATATTTGTTTTCGTTTGAGGACATGATGCGGGCAGAATTGGCTGTCCTGAAAGAATGCTTTGCTCCAGGTAGCACAGCTGAAAAACAAACCAGGCGTAAGTGGGGCCAACAACCAAAGTGGGTTTCAAATGAGTATGCGCGACGTGAAAAAGCAGGACTGCCACCGTTGATTGACTTGGACGGATTTTGTTATGGACCGTTTGTTAGTAAAAAGGTGATACGAAAACAATGGATGAATTTAGTGGCCGAGCAACCCGACAAGGTTATCGTAAACCGCAATGTGCACCTGACACAGGCATTCATTGGCCGGAGTCTGTATCTCTTCCCATTGGAATGGTGGTATGCAGCTTTTCCCAAAGATCACATTTACTTTGTGTGCACCGAGGAATTGGAAGACTTTAGTGGCGAGTCTATGAATAATGTTGGGTCGTTTCTGGGTTTGCCGCGCTATGACAACTTTTCGGAAGTTGTCAAAGCCGGGGCTTTCAACGTTGGTGGTCACCACGGATATGACAATGAAATATCGTGGGATAAAATTGAAAAAGAGCAAGCGAAAGATGAAATTCCACTTTCGGGAGAGTTCCGGAAAGAGTTGGAGGACTTTATCCAACCCTATAACGAACGATTGTTCGAGATGACTGGTCGTCGTTGTCAGTGGTAAAGAAGGCGAAGGGACAGAATGGTCAGATGATCACGTTGTATCACTGGCTTATCCGATGCACGCCGCCTATTATTTTCAGTTGTCCATTGTGGCCATACTTGTTTCATATTGGCATGTAGCAATATCAGTATTAAAGTGGATCCTTCAAGTGGTATGTAGCATTTTACTTCAGGCCCATTGCCGGTTCTCCAGAGGCGGAAGTCGTCTGCCTGTTGTAGCTCTGGCAAAGCTTCATCATGCTTACCTTGGCATGTCGAATGTGCAAATTCAGGAATACTTCTTGGTTGGATCAGACATGTTTCCTTCTTGGTTGAATAGGATCAAACTCGGAACTTACCTTGGGCGCTCGTCGTATCCAAACGAAGTGAAGTGCGCCACATGGTTAAAAAGCGCAATCAAGAGGCTGGAGAAAACGTTTTGCCGCATAAAGCAGATCTTGTGTTGTTTGGCCACTAACAGAATCTGTACTCAATTTCCGATGAAGACATTTTCAAGGCAGCAAAAATACTTTAGGTACGATCATGTGATTACCTTCGTCATGGAAACGCGCTTCGTCGTGGAAACGCGCTTCGTCATGGAAACGCAATGTCCTGCCCAGACTTTTTGAAGAAACTTGGAAATACCAATAGTGCCTTGGTACTTAGATATAGCAATCTGGCGGGTGCAACTGGAGTCCAGCATGAAGAACACTTAGACTACTTTTGTTAACACGATAGTAGCAGAAATGTCGTTCGACTAAGTGAAATCTGGAAAAAAAGTATTCTTGACTGTCTTGTTGACAGTTGACAGTCATAATGAATACAGTAGAATAGACTAGTCAATAAAATTCTACAGTACGAATTAGCCTACTAAATGCATACTAGTAGTACTGTAAAGAGAGACACACGGCAGAACCGTTCCTTTATTTCCGAGCACTATCAAAAAGCTTGCTCATGTACGAAAAGGTACTCTTTGTTGTGCCTTCCATTCGTTCGCAGATTTTGACACCAAAGCGATACGTTCGTCCGGGAAAATCGTCCGAAACGGCATCTTTGACATCCATGACATTCTGTTGCATCTTCTCGGCCACTTTCCAGGAAAAATTGTAAAACTTTTTCAAATCGACCGTCCTTGATTTTTTCTTCTCCGGATCGTCGCCACCCGATTGATCTATACCGGTAGGTCTCATGCTGTTTTCCGCGGCCTTGGACAGTTCTCGTTGCCGCTGTTGATTTGCCTTGTTATTTTTGGCACTATCAGCAACATTTTCATCATCATCATCTCCCAAGAGTGAGGAAGCCGTTTCTAAACAAATTCGTATACTACCAATATCTGCGACTGTAAAATGGCCCACTTCGGAATCGATTCTACGAATACTCAATCCAATGTTTTCTGGTGTAATGGCCGCAATCTTCCCTCCTCCTTTGGAGGGTTGTGTAATAATTTTGGTCACAATTGTGGTAGATGTGAATCTGTCGTTGTCATCATCATGATCATGATCATCATCATCGTTCTTGTTGTTTTGTCCGTCGTTATCCGGTGGCATATCGTTCTTTTTGGTTCCATTTTTTCCAGTTGTCATTTGTGAGGGATCGTCCTTCTCCAAATCACTTTTGATACCGGGAAATGGACGACCCATGCCTGCTCCGATAAAGTGTTTCATAAAGTCTTGAAATGTCCTTTCCATTTCGGCAAACTCGGGGGGCACATCACTCGGTCCATTCGGTTGCAATTTTCCTCGTTTGTTCCTTCTCTTTTCCACTGTCGTTTTTTGCACGACAGGATCGAGTACCAAATAATGTACCTGTGTCGATCCGTAGCAATTCCATTCCGTCTTATCAATCAGATCTTCCTCTGGAAATGGCGATGACTTCACGGGTTGGATTTTGGGTTGTTTGCTGTGAGCATCATCGCTGCTGTTCACGGGTTCGGGATCTTCCTTGTAAATCATGGTCCGAGACGTGTAAACCTCTTTGACTTTTTGGTTGGCCGTATCGTCCGAATCGACGTACGTTCCTAAATCGGAAGCCGCATCTAGAAACTTTTGAATCGCACCTTCTCGGGTATCGGGAACCATATTAGCAACGCGTTCCATTTTGGTTTGAAGGCCACGACAGACACCGGGACTTCCCTTGTGGTCCGAATTCAGATTGAGGTAACCAATGCATTTGTAACGAAAGACACTGGGTTGGTAGAGCTGCTCGCCTTCACGGAGTGCTTTGGGGACACCAGGAGGTAGGTGCCGGAGTCGCCGCGAGCTGTTATTTCCCGAGTGGCTCATGGTAAGATCATGGAAAGAGGGGAAATTAATGTAAAATAAATACTCCGAGTAAATATTAGAGTAGATGATAGCAACTTTTTCTGGAGAATAAAAAATAAGATTGATCGAAAAATACTCTAGACTACTAGACTACTCTACTGCCTACAGTAGTTAGAGTACTACTCTCTACTTGTTAGCTCTAGCTAGTAGCTACTAGTAGACTAGAGCTAGACTACTACTAGCTAGAGAGAAGATGATGATGAATGAATCACACAATGTTCGCACAGTGCTTCGATCGAGCTCAAAACGTCTCAGCCGAATTAATACTACTGCGATAGTAGGTCTACTCTTCACTAGTACTCTAGTAGTAGTACCAGATACCTGGGGGTAGTAAGGAGGCAGTAGTTGTACTGTAGTACCTGGTAGCTACTACTACTAGTAGGTCTAGTAGTAGAGTACTTGCGTAATACAAGTACTCTAGGCCAATAGTCTACTTCTTGTTATATATTTTTGATTAGTACGTTTGCTGTGTCAAAAAATAATTAAATGCATACAGCCCTGTAGTAGCTATTTGAGTATTTTGGAAAGTGTGTATGGAACATATATTGCAGAGTGCAGGACAGAATAACCCCCATTGAATTAACATTGTATGATTTTGAGCTTCTGATCCTGTTTACTTGCGGTCTGCGGTCCAAATCAGAACAAGACATCCACGTCAAAGATCGAGAGTCGTGCAACATGCTTGCTTCTATAAATTCACTTGCTTGACCTGAATTTGATTTGGGTTTCATTCGGGAGACCTGGGAGAGGCTGCTTCTACCAAACTTTGTCGACTCGATGTATTTAACAGACTCCCATACTTGGCATTCAGAGATACAGAGGAGGGAAGAGTGGAGGATTCGGAATAATCTTCCACACTTTCTCCGTCAGCTAAAATCAATCCAATGCGTCCAGGCAATGCACGGGTATCATGTAACTCGACGACAGTATCATAGTCGCCAATGAATTGAATGTCACCATTGGCCACCAAAAAAACTTGAGGATAAACCGCATGCAAACCAGAAATGGCAAAGAGATCGTTGCGCAAGCTACTAACTTCCGTGTTGCAACCATCAATGATCTCAAGCTCACTGTTTCCCAAGTGAAGGCCTTGACGAAAAATGGATTCAATCCGAGATTGGTGGGTCGATACTTGAAGATTCCCAGGCATGCTCGACGTCAAAAGAACGATTTTGTTGTCACCCGAAAGTCGCGAATTGGTAGTAGTTGCAGCTAGCTCAGATATCTCATCTGATGATTCTTCATCATCATCGTTATCATCACCGGACAAGGCACTTTCTTCGTCACTATCATCTTTACCATTGTTCTCGTTATGAGAGAACCGCAGAGACAATTGTTCCTCGAGTTCACGTTGCACAGAGTCCGGGTGAAGCTGGATGTGGGATTTACGCGTTTGTTTCTTCTTGGAATGACCACTTCCTTTACTTGATTTCCTTCTACTCTTCTTGGGAAGGGCCATGTCCATCGATACTGACATTTCCGAAAGCACATTTTGCAACCTATCGAGTTCATTTTGTTTGGATTCCAGTTCCTTGTTTTGAGTCTCGGAAAGATTGGTCAAAAAGGCAACCGTCTGCTCCAAGCCTGTGATCTTGGCCAGGATTTCTTGTTGTAGCTTGTCAGTAGACCCAACGGCTCGAGCAGCTAAATCAGCAGTGGATGCCTGGGGCGGTTGACATTGTTGGACTTCTTCAATGCGTGCCCGCAAAATGTTTTTCTCCTGACGCCACAGAATGGCCTGTTCGTTCTCGGCGATACTCTTCTCGTGGAGTTCCTCCCGCAAAGCAGAAACCAACGAATCGTATTCTTCCCGTTGTTGCTCCAGCCGTGCTTGATACTGCTCATTTGTCATAGGACCGCTACTGTTACTGCTGCTATTGCTATTGATTTTGTTGGTATTAATGCGGCTGCGCATGCGGCGCTTGCTAAACTTTTTGGAACTGGCTTGCCAGCACGACACGGCCATCCACAGGCCAAAGACAAAGGCAATCAAATGAGTATAATCCAAACTGGAGAACATTGCCTGGAAAGGACTGACACTATGGCTAAAGTCATTAGGATGATCCGATACAGGTATATCATTGTTGCTATGTGTCTCCACTTTGAAATTAGCGTGGTGGTTGTGGTTATTGTTGCTGTTGCCAAGCAGAGAGTGCAAGAAGCGAGCCGGTGGAAACTTTGGTTCGTTTGATCCTCCATTCATCCTCGACCGCTCCATCTTCTTTGCGTGTGATGCTATTGTGGATTACTAGAAGAACAAATAAATTATTATTGAAGGATGATGAGCAGGCTTTCGGTAAGAATTATTGTTTGGTGGCCAAAGCTAGACTGTTCTATTCGTAGAAAAACTGAAAAACATTTTTGAATTTGATCTGATTGTCAGTTGAAGCTTGTTGCTGTGAAGCTGGAGTGTTTTCAAAAATTAATTGCCACCTGAAAGTTGACAGAGGTGCGAAGACTCAACACGAAATTGAATCACGGATAGTACGTGGAGGCAATATTCAGTTTGCGGGCAGTACAAAAAATACGACGACGAGCGAGTGAAAAACAAATATTCGAGTAATACTCTAATACGCACCGGCTCGTACAGCTCTAATGCTACTACTAGTAGTAGTAGTACTACTAGCCTACTACTACTGCCAACGGTATGGTACGTAGTATTAGAAGAAGCTATTAGTAGTTGACGAGTAGTCCAGTATACAAACACCTACAAGTAGTCTACTAGTAGTAACTCTACTACTAGTAGTCTAGTAGTCTTCTTCGGATGCAAAACGATACATTATTACTAATTTATTATTAGCAGACGAGGAGACACATTTTTGTACAAAGCGACGTAAGGCGTTGGTTTTATCTTTCGCCATTAAGGTTCTACCTGGAGCTGCTTTTATGGTGCTATTCCGAGGGCTTAAAAATTCAGCCTTTATAACTGGTTTCTAATACACACTTCCGCAAATTTCGCCATTACATTGCAACTGCTTATTTGGAATCCTTCTTGTCGTCTTCCTTCTTTTCCTCTTCGTCCTTTTTATCTGTAAATTCAGCGTCTACAGTGTTGTCCTCACCATCCTTAGCTCCCTCGTCGGAGCCGCCTCCACTGCCTGCTCCGTAAATGGCTTGTCCAATCTTTAAGGCTGCTTGGTTCAACGCATCCTTCTTTGCGGTAATACCCTCCAAATCGTCACTTTCCTTAACTTCCTTGGCTTCAGAAACAGCCTTTTCAATTTCCTTCTTGGTCTCCTCGTCAAGCTTATCGGCATTGTCAGCAACACTCTTTTCGGTAGAATAAATGAGGGAATCGATTTCGTTTCGTGCTTCAATGAGTTGTCGCTTTCGAGAATCAGCTTCGGCGTTGGCCTCAGCGTCCTTGACCATCTGTTCGATGTCGTCGTCCGACAAACCACCACTGGATTTGATAACAATGTTTTGTTCCTTGCCAGTTCCCTTATCCTTGGCACTGACATTCAAGATACCATCAGCATCAATGTCGAACGACACTTCGATTTGTGGAACACCACGAGGTGCTGGTGGGATACCAACAAGATCGAATTCTCCGAGCATTTTGTTGTCGGCTGCCATTTCACGTTCTCCTTGCATGACCTTGATCTGCACTTGCGGTTGGTTATCTGCTGCGGTAGAGAATGTTTGCTGCTTCTTCGTAGGAATAGTAGTGTTTCGTGGAATGAGTTTGGTCATGACTCCTCCGAGGGTTTCGATTCCGAGCGAAAGTGGAGTAACGTCCAACAGAAGAATATCCTTCACGTCACCCTTAAGCACGCCTCCTTGAATGGCAGCTCCCATGGCAACAACTTCATCAGGGTTTACTCCGCGAGAGGGTTTCTTTCCAAAAAATTCCTCAACCGTGGATTGAACCTTTGGCATTCTCGTCATACCGCCAACTAGAATGACCTCATGAATTTCTTTCTTGCTAACATCAGCATCTTTGATGCAGTTCTGTGAGTGTGCAAATAGTGAAGGAAATTAGAAAAGTGAGAAAATCTGCAAACCAAATATAAAACAAGCTCCTGTAAATTTAAAAGAACAATTGGCGTACCTTGCAAGGGTCAACAGTTCGGTCAACCAATTTCTGAACCATGTTTTCGAACTGGGCACGGCTGATCTTGACATTCAAATGCTTCGGTCCGGAAGCATCGGCAGTGATGAAAGGAAGAGAGACATCGGTTTGGGCTAGGCCATCAAGTTCACGCTTGGCCTTTTCGGCAGCTTCACGAAGACGTTGCATAGCAAGGTTGTCGCCGCTAAGATCGATGCCACTCTCCTTTTTGAATTCCTTCATGAGATACTCCAAAAGCTCCTCGTCGAAATCTTCTCCTCCAAGCATAGTATCACCATTTGTTGCCTTAACTTCGAAGACTCCACCCTGAATTTCAAGGACAGAGACATCGAATGTGCCACCACCCAGATCGAAAACAACAATAGTCTTTCCATCTGCTTTATCCATACCATAAGCAAGAGCAGCAGCTGTGGGCTCATTAATAATACGAAGAACATCCAGACCGGCAATTTTTCCAGCGTCCTTGGTAGCTTGACGTTGACTGTCATTGAAGTAGGCAGGAACGGTGACAACAGCCTTGGAAACATCTCTTCCGAGAAATCCTTCGGCGGTTTCCTTCATTTTTCCCAGGACCATTGAACCAACCTGCGAAGGAGAATATTTTTGTCCTTGAGCTTCCACCCAAGCATCATCATTATTATCACTCTTAACGATTTTGTATGGAACTAGACCGGCAATGTCCTTCACTTCTTTATCTCCAAAGCGACGCCCAATCAAACGCTTAACAGCATAAAGGGTATTTTCGGGATTCGTGACAGCTTGACGCTTGGCAGCCATACCAACCAAACGATCTCCACCCTCTGTAATAGCTACCACAGAGGGAGTTGTACGGGCACCTTCCGTGTTTTCAATGACACGGGCATTACGTCCTTCCTGCAAAAATCAATATATTGGCAATTGGCAGCACAATTTGGGTTTCAATAAAAGTGAGAAGCAGAAAAAACGAAAACCCGATACGTCAAATGTACAGAGTTCCGCCATGGATGACATCAGGATGAGATCCAGCGCAAATTTAAAAAAAGAGAGTTGGACCTCTACATACCATGACGGCAACACATGAATTCGTTGTTCCCAAATCAATCCCGATTACATCGCCCACATCTGTCGATTTCCAACGTCTCAAGAAATCGGAAGAAGTCGTTCCAGTGGACCCTCCATTTTTACTGGAGAACCGAGTGAGGGGGGAAGCAAGACCTTTGCGAAGTCCTAATTGTAACGACATGGTCAAAATGTTCACTGTTTAAATTGAAAATTAGTTTGCAAATAAAAATCGAACGCCAGAGATTAAAGTAGATTTATTTTTCGTTGGCCCTGTTTCCTGTTTCCTTCCCACCACAGATTTCGGATCTTTCTCGTTATTCAGTGGTACTCGAGCACTAGCTACTACAGAGAGTACTGTAGTATTCTACTAGCTAGTACTAGTAGTAGACTAGTACTAGTAGTACTACTACTAGTAGTAGTCTACTACTTTAGTCCTCCTCCTCCTCCTCCGCTTCGACTGCAAATGCGCTGGTGATGACGAAGAAAACTTGAAACCCGCACCATTTACGGGACTTGGCTCCTGCCATCGTCCGTGAAATGTATGCTTACACGTGTAGGTATAAATCTTGTTGCTCCAACGAGGACTCGCAGTAGGGTAGTTTTAGTAAAACATTGCTATCCAATGATATATTATTACTCAGAAATCACTGCTGCAGCAGCAAACATAAATTTGATGGTGTTATTCTTCTCTCTTCTCTATCGTTTCGCTATACACATACGCATAAGCTATCTGGTGCGCTCAAATATTTCTCAACGAGTACCTGATTGTCATAATGTTGTGATCGTCTCCGGCCGCGATTTTGTTGTTGTTCTTGAAATTTTGCTAGTGCGCTTCCGAGACATTTTCGAGCCGAAGATGTTTCATTGTTCTAGGCGTAGAGTTTGTCGCGAGGCGGAAAATGCTGTATCGGTATCTATGCCTTCACGGCATACCTGAAGCTCGTCGTCGTGGACTGAGATGGCTTTCTGGTTTAGTCCAGGGAGGATGCCGCAGGTTATGATGCTATCCCGTCAAGAGTAATAGCAATGCCCCCGGGAACAATTCCTAGCGTCTGTCGCTCCACAGCTAAAGCCAACCTAAGCTGCGATTAGTTTCCCATTGCTTGTGATGAGTTTTTCATTTTGTCAAGCCGTTCCAGCTTTGCAGCTAGCTCGAGGAGCACTGTTGAAAGAACGACAAAGTAACGCATGAGCCACCACGTTTTGTGCGGAACCTTAGAAAGAGGAGACTGCAATTTGATAAGTAACATACAATCTTATTTGTAATGTTTTAATCGTGCATTGCTAGCCGAGAGTGCTTCCGATTGTAACGCGCTCGTTGCTACTTCGTTTGTCCGCAAGAGTATAGCGCCACAATGTGTCAGTAAAAACCTAAATATTTACGCGTCCAAAACATCCCACGCTTCGGAAGACACGATAGGTGTCTTCATTACCATGACGGCAGGCACAACGTCATAGGAATCGCAAGAAACTGTCTTGGCATTCCGTGGGTAGTTTTCCATCATTGCTACAAATCTCGGCCGGCCCGCTCGTTTACCGCTCAGAACATCACGTGCTACCATCGGGACGATACGAATGGTGTTCTTGTCTTCGTCGTAGTGCAAAACAAAGTAGTTTTCTGTCTTTTTTCCCTTCTTGGGGCGAACGACCTTGTTGAAAAAGTGTGGACGGTCTCTAGGGTAACTCTTGACCTTCTGCTTCACGACAACTCCCGGTCTCGAAGGTGTGGGATTACGAGCCGCACTTGACGACGTTGGTGCCGGCGCCGGCGTAAATGAGGCTGAGGCTTTTGTTGTTGTCGGCGCTACCTGGTCTGATGATCTACGAAGATTTGCGCGATTGCTGCTGACCTTCGTCTTTTTCAATATCGTTCCGTTCTTGGTGGGAGGTGAAATCGGCTTGGAACGATCGCGAACAAGCTTTCGATTTGAGGTGTCGGCGGACGTAGCTGCTGTTGAGCCACTCACACGACGCTTCTTGCTACTCGGCTTTTCGCTTGAACTGCTGAAAATTCTTTTGGTCCCAGAAGCATTCTCGTTATTCTTAAGTTGGTTTGCATTGCGACCTTGAAAGGAGGAGGATCCTAGGATTGGTATATCAGGCGGAATCTTAGAGTCAAAGGTTTGTCGCAAAGATGTAGCAGTTACAGTACGAGGACTTCCGCTGCCTCCCCGACGACCTTTACTGCTGATCTTCTTCTTGGGACCACCACTTTCCCCAAACTGAGCATCAAAAGAACTGACGGAGCAAGTACTATCGACAGATCCACGCCGATTCTTGCTGGGGTACGGAGTGGAACTGCCTCCAAGTTGTTTAATCAATGGCTTCTCGGCAACTTCCAATTTCATCATTGCATCCAAAAATGGTGTTTCAATTGGTTCATTCGGGTCGTCTTCTGGAAGAGTAAGACACATCATATAACTTGGTCCGCCGTGCATCTGGAGGCTGGTATCAGATTCATTGGGGTGAGTCCAGTGACGGTACCCCATAATTGGAGTTCCGGGCCGAGCAGCTGCTTTTTCAGTGGGTGCAGAGGTGTCTTGTCGCTCATAACGGCAAACGGCACCGACACGCACAAACCCAAATCGTTCATAAAAGACCTTGGATTCGTTGGTCGCTTGCAAAACTACAAATTTGTACTTCCGCGTAGCGCGAATGCTGTCCAAGGCCATACGGAGCAAGTATTCTCCGCATCCAAGACCACCAACCAACGATATTTCCGCCACACCATCAAATACCACTCCCCCCTCCAACGGATTTCCGGATCGTGGCTGTAGTTCTAATTTCGCCGCCACCGATCCATTTGCATCTACCGTCTCGACCAACTTACCATTCATGGATGGAATGCCGCTCATGGGATGACCCGAGTCCCATTTGAAGAATTGCGTCCACACTGTAAAGTTTGTCCACAGAATAAATCCTTGCATCCAACCCCCTGTTTTGTGACGGATCTGATATCCATTCAGGGGATCATCAATATCGACTCGATCTTTAATGTATTCTTTGGAGAGAGGTGGTTGAAAAGGTTTTGACGGGAGCGATCGTTGATTGGAAGAAAGGTATCTGCGCATGGAAGCAGATGTACACACTGCCGTCATTTCCAGTACGCAGTCCTCCCAATCGTCCCTCTTCTTGGGTACCCATATCACACTAGTATCTTCTCCAAACGGGGATACATCATCACCCCGATCATCATTTAAGCAGTCGGCAATAGTATTCTCGTCTGCATTCACAGTTTCGGTATAATTCTCCACGTCGGAACTTGATCCGGCGTCCAAAGAAGACATCCCAGGATGATGAATCTTGGGTTGCTTTCCCGTCTGTTTTTGTTCAACTAGTGGCTGAGCCTTTGATTTCTCCATCGCTTGCTGCTGCTGCTGCTTCATCAATCGTTGCTGTTTTCTTTCTATCGCTTTCAAATTCTGTTGGTGTTGCTTGATGATGTGTCGCTGCTGCATTTGGAGGGCCAAGATCTGATTCTCTCGTGTAACGGAGGGAGTCGTCCAGAGTGGAAACTTATCCAGGAATTCTTGGTTGCGTTTGACAGCAGGAACCTGATCCATATCATATCGAACTCGAGTTCGTTCAACGGGGACTTGAGGCTTTTTCGTTTCTCGCGAGGACCGTCGCTTCAATACAGAACTGTCGCCACCGTTATCTTGTACGCTAAACTCGACGCTCTTGGGCTTGTCCATGTTACTACTATTACTACTGTTATTGGTGGTGGTGGTGGTGGTGGTGGTGGCCAAGTTGGAATCCTTGGCTGCGGGAGAGGCAGAAGGGAACTTGTCCGCGCTGCTACCACTCTTTGCAGTAATAGTCTTGTCCGTGGTAGTAGTAGTACTTTGGACAGGAGGAGCTACAGAAAAGGTCGCCTTCTTGGGAGGGTTCGAGTTACGACCAGGAATCACACGGCCGTCTGTTGACCACGAGTGAATGCTAATCTCGTAGTTAACGGCAAAAGCAACATTGCGTTGAGGCGAAAGCATCACTGTAGGATCATCCGTCATGGGTAATGATATGATAGTTGCAGTGACTTATTAGTCCTTGTTAAGTTATCGATTGATATTGTTATTCTCAACAAATAATTATCATCAACGACTACAGTAGATACGATTGATCCCGTTGCTGATGTACTGGTACAGAGAGAGTGAAAAGGGAGTGAACGTTTGGCCTGTATCCCGGGCGTTCATCGAGTGATGAGAAAAGAACAGTGGTTGTATCTTGCTCGCATCTCTGTCTGTGTGAGCAAAAGCGACACGTCCGCGCCGGCGCGCACATCACAAGATCCTAAAATCATGTGACTGGCCAATCATATCTCACGAAATTTGGACAGGCTGATGCATTTTTTTGGCAAAGCGAAAGAAAAGTGCTTGAGTAGACCTACTAGCTACAGTAGCTAGTAGTAGCTAGAGTAGCTAGCTCAACCACCACCGGTAACTACTACTACCTGGTAGTAGTAAGTCTCTAGTACTAGTACTACTAGAGTCTAGAATAGTAGAGCCACAGATTCTGACATGCTCATCTTCGGCGCGGGCCAATAGGCAAGAGGCAAGGAGGACTATCAATTTATTTGTACTAGTCTACTACTACTACTAGACAACCATTTGATTGTGCAGTAGGTGTTGTCATTGATTTGAGCCTCTACTAGTCTAGTAGCTAGAAGTGCCACTGTGAAAGATAGGTCTTCGTCATCAGAAGTGGCATGTAGAGTACATCAGCACTACCACAATTGCAATTGACAGATACTATTGTACAGAGCTTGATTACGTTGTTCGTTCGTTTGGTTATTTGGATGGTTGTTGTATGCACAAGAAAATCATTGCGTGCAAGCGGATGGCGCGAGCGATTCGTCATAGTAATATCATATTATTATAATATCATCGGCTGAACTGCTTGATAAATCGGTGCACAACGTCAGTTGTTTCCAGGTCTTCCGCGTCGTCCATTTGATGCAGCTCCCAGGTCTGCTCCAACAACGTTTGCAGTCCCTCAATTTGTACTTCGTTTCGAACAACACCTTCGATGGCATTGAGTACTACCTGCCGTGCATCATCGCCCAAACGAAATTGCTCCGTCTTGAGCAAGTTGACAGCGTCAGACCGAAGCTGTTCTGTTGGTGCAATGCACGTGACCACTGATTTCAAAAGATGTGCAGCATCTACCAGGGCAGCAAAACCCAAGTATCCACATGACCCAAGGAGTATCATAGCTATTATATTTGCCTGCTTTCTTGATAGTGTTTCCAGGACAACTTGACGAATATTTTCATTTGGAGATTGAGTGAGCTTCAACTGAAGGGATAAAGCAGGAAAAGAAATAATGTAAGATACACCATAGCGTAAAAACTAGAGAGTAACACAAGTAATTATATCAATGTAACAATGGGACTTACCAAAGCCTCCAAATAAGCCATTGCGTGCGTGGAAGTTTGTGTATCGGATACATTTAAAAAGGCAATTGCGGATTCGGTTGCTTTTCGATGTAGCAGATCTTGTTGTCCTTCGAGCCCTGGAGCCGAGGGTAGCTGGAAGAAGAAACTTGGACATCGCTCGACGCACGTAGTAAAGAGAGAAAGCATTTCGCAGATTTCCTCGCCGACGTGAGCTTCGCCTTTTTTCGCCGGTGCCGATTTGCTCTCATACGCCGCTTGTCCTTGCCCTTGCTCTTTGTTGGAATCAAAAGCCGACGTTGTCAGCGAAGCCACTTGGAATTCATCCACGGCGGCTAGAAGCAAATCAGTCAATAGAACCACAATCTCACTCTTGCCTTCTTCTGCTGGCGTCTGCGCAATTATCGCTTCCCGGGTTCTATTTTCGACGAAATCTCCATGATCCCTCACAAATGCCGTGAGAAACCGAAAGACAGATTGAAATTTCACCTGATTGCCAGTACTACCGTTTTTTAAAATGGAAAAGCCGATGGAGCATAAATCTTTTAAGACCGACAAATTTCCTTTGGTATTGCATTCGGGTGGCAAAATCTCGACCAGAAATGTCCCTAGGGCGTCCGCCACTCTCTACGCGCATTTTTTACACCAGAGTTACAGTGGTTAGTTCTTATTCTTGTTCAATGGCACCGACACACCTTATAAAGGCAACTTTCTATTTTACATACCTCGTTGTCGCTGTACTTTGACGCGATGTGCACAATGGAAGGCCAGACTCTTCGAATAATGACGAGAAGTTGTGAAGGGATGGCTACGCGCCGAACCGAAACGCTACTGTTGCCAGTCTCCGTCGATACGTTATTTGCGTAGCAAGCATCGGCAAAAGTTCTCGCCATTGCTGTGAAGATTCGAATCTCATCCGCAACACGATCAAGCACGGCTTCAATCTGGCTGTTATCACCTTCAACTGAGTTGTTGGCTCTGGCAGTCATCTTTTCGAAGCAGTCGAGTGCTGGCAAAGCTAGCGCGTGAAATGAACGAACACGCTGATTTTCAGGGAGCGCAGCCAGCACTTGGCAAATAGCAATGCACAAAGCTTCACGGTCCTCGATTTCGATCGCGTCTGCGCGATTGCACGCGGCATAAGAAGCTTCCCAGCCAGCGCCGAGTGCAGTAATAGCAGAGTTGGAAACAAAATACTTGGGATGTCGACACAAAATCTCCTTGAGCGTAAGAGCCGCCTCTTTACCAGGTGAAACCGAGCTTTCGAGCATCATGACCCGACTAGTTTCGCCCCCGGGATAGGATGCAGCACACAAATTGAAGGTAGAAAGTGCCAAATCGGTTGCTATATCTAGCACACCTTGCGTTTTATTGTCGCTGTACCAACGAGTATACTTCAAGTGAAGGACCATGATTCAGATTAAAAACCCGTCAAATGAGTGTCAAACAACAACATATCATCGACAGCACTTACTTTTCTTAGAAAGCGACACATCTGAGCAAGAGTCAAAGGATTTGACATCATGCTGCTGGGTTTTACTGAAAGGGCTGTTGTGCAGCGTTCTAGTTGAGAAGAATGAACAGAGATTCCACCAAACGTCTTTGCAAGTACATTCTCGGAAACAGCCGAGAGACAGAAGAGTGCAGCTTCGAGATGCAGTGACACTTGGCTCGATGCACTTTCCGAGCAAAATTCTTCAACTGCCGAGGTACAGGAATCCACAAAATTGGTACTGTTTCCTTCGTAGCAAGCAGCCAGAGCATCTGCCAAGACACTCTCTCGGAAAATTTGAAATTCATGAAAGTTGACCCCGCATATATCCGAGGCTGCCAAGTATGGAGCGCCCATTATGACGTGATGAGGAGTGATAGCACGTCTCTGAAGGAGCGGCAAAAGTTGGAGACCTAGAGAAAGCTCCAGCCGTACCACCTGCGCAAGAACGGCGAGAGCGATTCCGCTGATATTGACGGATGGATGAGCTGCTCCCTTCATGATCAGATCAATTAGACCAGGTTCGTTCCTTACGGTATGCCCGTGATCTGCTGCCGATTGGATGGCTGCCGAACACAATGTGCACGCTATTCTCACTAAGTTTCGGCAGACATCATGATCCCCTGGCAATAAAGAAATAGAATGTTAGCTAGGTAGGATTACAAGGTGAAATATTACATGATTTTCATACCTGTATTTTGTCGCTCAGTGAAGCGGAATCTCTGAAGGCCTATTGAAGACACTAGCTCATCCACAATGGCACTCATCTCTTTGGATTCTATAAGATTGAGCTGGTCAGCGCTAAAGTTGGATTGGAACGATGCTTCATCCACTTGCAGCAGATAGCGTACTTGAGTCATCCGCTCCTCCAACACTGTTGGGGCATTGTCGTCTTTGGAAACAGCAGCCTCAATGAACTCAGCCAGTGCCTCTATAACGTGTTTGGAATCGGAGTACATGGCATCGTTTATGAGCTCAATGAAATTTACCTTTGATGTGTCATGGGGGGGAAATGTAAGAAGTCTACCAAAAAGTCAACCTTTGTCAGCTGTTTCATCTACTCAATATCTTCTTACCTCAACTTTGCTGCAAATATGTTTAATCTGGGCTAGACTCAAATCTGTTGCAGCACACCATCGCTCCAGAGCACGAATGCATATAGCCGCGATTTGATTGTTCTTTTCGTGCAGGTCCGCAGTGCCTGCGCTGGCAGGATTGGAGGAATCTTCAGCAACAGCATCCAACAGCACCGGTGTTATGACAGCTGCTACAATCGATGCCGATAGCTGCTGTAGCATATCCTTGGTCCCTGCCGGAGCTGCTATTCGTAAGGCACCCAGAGCAAGATGCAGCGTCACGCATGCCACGGCATACGGGGGCAATGTCTTGGCAGAAGGAACTATCCACTCGGTGACAAAGTGACGTACTGCCAATGGACCACTCGAAACAGCGTTGGATGCTAATACGGCGCAAAAGATTTCCATAACGGTAGGATTCGCAAAGGCAGAGTGTCCGTGAGCCCCGTCCTTTCTGTGAAAGGTAAAGTCAAAAGCCATGGCCGCTATTCGACCCATCACGATTTCTCGCAACTCCAAATTTAGGTCGATCAGCCATTGTGATTGCTCCTGGCTTCCATTGAATTGCGAGCCAGCATTGACGATGCACGTGTAAACTAGAGTCCGGTCCACGTCGGGAGATCTCCTTGCGACTCGTAGTGCCATGGTAGCTAAAAGTTTCACGTGACTGTCGAGTCCAGCCCCATTTTGAAGAGCATGAATCTGGTTGCTGCGTGAATAGTTGGCTTCGTAACGTTCGACTTCGTTCATGCACTGATGGATAAAGTTCCAGCATCCGTAAGTTTTTGGTTTTGTTGGGTCAGTGGCATCCAGAACATAGATGGACGATGTTCTGTCCAAAAAGGAACACGCCCCTGCGTCTCCCTGCAGAGCTCGACCGATCACATCAAGAGCTGGTTCCATCCTTTCTTTTCGTTCCTGCTGCTGCTGCTGATGTGCCTGTGCTGCTGCTATTGCGAAAGACGATCATCCATTCATGAACTGAGTCGTCTATCTGCTGCTTGGTATTGTGTTTAAGTAGCTAGACAGAGTGGCGTGTAGGATTCGTGACAAACGCAATACGCAATGCTCTCTCCTCTCCAAATTTCAACCTTGATTTGTAGGTGTTGAGTGTTGAGTTTGTCACTGGAGTAAAAGCAATAGGATACAAACTGACAGTGTCGCCCGGAGCACGACGTACGGCAGCTGCTCTGGGAGTTCGTTTTTGTGCGCTCACAACAAGTCTTGTGAAGTAGATACTGAAGCAAAAATGAATGATGTGTGTTATTGCGTTGAATATAATGCGTACAGTAAATAATTGGCTGCAGGTTTTGTGGTGGGTGTCAACAAGGATATCACGACGTCATTAGAAAAACCCAGCGTCACCCCCATCCCTAAACTTGGCAGTTGATTCTCATTCAGCTTCCCCCCATACCTGGTACGGTACAACGAATAGACGAATAGTGTACTACTAGTAGACCACAGCATGCATGCTGCATGCACATACAGCTAAATACAAACGCAAACAGTTTCTTCTTTTTACGCAACATCGTCTGTAGAATTTATCAAGAAGAGCTGTAGCTATAACATCTTTTTACGTCCAGGAAGCCTAACTATGTGTTGGTGGTTGGATTAGGATTCAAAATATCGCCGAGGGAGCGGTCGAATTCTTTGAAATTCAAATCGTTTTCTTCCTTCACTTTGTTCTTGACGGTATCCACTGTGTCTTTGGGAAAGTAGGCCAAAAACTCATCAATGCTTCGTCGCGTTGCATCGAGACCTTTCAGTACCACTGATTCCTTGTCCGCGGAAAGGGTTGAACTTCCAATCTAGAATCAAGCATTTTTGTAATAGTAATTAATAGAGTAGCAGAATAGTATTGACATGGTGATAGTTTGGCCCAAAGGATAGATTGTTGTTGTTGTTGTTGTCGTCGTTGTTGAAGGGCAATAGAAAAGCGAAAAAATTGTCCAGCAGAAGCGCCGCCCATTTACAATGCATTTGTGATTTTATCAAGGGCAAGGCATTTGTTTTCCATATCAAGGGGCACCGGTTGTGTTAGAAATAAAATGAAGTAGTCATACAACGAACAAAAAAAGGAGGCATCACACCCATACATTCTACCTAACCAAACCAACCCAAATCCGAACGAACGTACCTTGAGATTTTGAACATCAGAAGCATCAAAATATTCCAATATAGTGTACAAATCTTGGACCGCATTTTGTCCGACATTAACGGCTGCCATTCGTTTATCGTTTCCATCCAGATAGGTACTGGCTGCCACAAAGGCATCATTCAGCGAATAATTCTCAATGAGAAACTTGACGGCCAATTTGACATTGGCACGTTGCACATCCTTAAATTTTCCCGTTTTGATGAGTCGAGCTTCTTGTTGCGTTGCCTCTCGAACACGCAAAATGGTGTACAAACTATTCTCGAGAGGAACACGCTGAGCAGCAGCAGCAGCAGCAGCAGGAGCAACAGAAGGAACCATCGTCGAAAGCAGCATACCCGAGGATGTAACTGCTACCGATTGAAAGAGAGATCGTCGCGACAGGGAAGCAGAATTATGACTGTCTTTGGATGAATCATCAGAGGCAGCATCAGCAGCAGCAGGTGATGCTGCTGCTTGAAATAAAAGAGGCGTTCGACTAACACTAGTCGACAACAATGAAATAACCGAAAAAGCAGTTGTCGAGGTCGGAAAGACTAGCACCAACACGACGAAGAGGGAAAGAAAAATTGATGAACGGTGGAATGCTCTCGAGGAAAACATTGAGTTTAACTTTTTCTTGTGCCTGTGCGCGTATAATATTATATATTTTTGTTGGTGGGGAAGAGTGTTATTATAAGTAAGGCCGTGGAAAATGCTCCAACCTAGAATATATAATATTATACTGTTTACTCTCGGTAAAAATATTTTGATGGTTGATTGCTTATGGATCCATGTGGTGAATGATGTGTTTTGATGAAGATCGTCGAAGCAAGGATCGATCGAAATAAAATGAGAGTGGAATCTTTAGGTTACTACTAGCTACTAGTAGTACTACTACTAGAGATCTAGCTACCATAGTACTGTAGAATTCTACCAGTACTAGTACTAGTAGTAGTCTACTACTAGTAGTAGAGGACCTGCTACCCTCATTTTTGGTTTCGTGTCGGCATTTTCTTCTGTCCGTCGTTCGAACTACGCATGGACGCACTGAGTCACTGAACAAACAAACACAACGAACAACGTAAGTTTTGCGCTTGGTTGGGGTTTTGTTTTGTTTTTGATGGCTCGTCGTCGCGTGTAGTAGAGTAGTAGTAAGCAGTAATATAGCTTCAAGACTTGAACTATTGGTGTCATTCGAGTCAACAATTTATCTGTAGGACGAAGCTGCCTATCACCTTCTTGCGTTGTAGTAACTGCAATAGCTTAAGTATCGACAGACGGCAGTGAGAAGAGATATTGCATTCTTCCATTTTTGTCTAGTCTAGCCAGTGTCCAACAAACGAATCCAATCGACAAGAAAACAAGAAACGTTAAAATAATAACACACACACAAACACATATATTTTATCATAAATCGGACAACAATCGAACGATGAAATTCTCCGCCATTGGAATTATTCTCGCAGGATTGGCTGCATGTTCATCTCAGCATCGTGGTGCAGCTGCCTTTCTATCAAGTCCTACTACTACTACTACTAGTAGTAGTGGTGGTAATCCTTACCTGTCGTTGACATCAAAGTCCTTTCCGACATCTCCTGGTGCTACTGTTGTTGCTACTGCATTTGTTGCTGGCTCTGGTATGTCCTCTACGCAACTGCACATGGTTGCCGAGGAACAACAGGTATCGATCGATGACGTATCCGCAGAACTACTTGGTCACAAGAAAGATTTTGATGAAAAAATGGAACAAGCCAAGACAGTAGCAGACGTCGAAGCGGTACGACGCGAATATTTGGGAAAGAAAGGACCCATCAACAAGGTCATGGAATACATGAGAGCCTTGTCGAGCGAAGACAAACCCAAGTTGGGAGCCGTCGTCAATGAAGTGAAGGCAGCGCTAGAAGAATCCGTGGCAGAGCGCAAAGAGGAGTTGGAAATGAGCGATATGACGGTGAAATTGAAAGAGCAACGCGTCGACGTGACGCAACCAGGAATTATGAGGACCGTTGACATTGGTCGTCGTCATGCTCTCAGCATGACCATGGAAAAAGCGTTGGATGTATTTACCCAGCTGGGATACGATACCGTCACGGAATGTCACAACTCGCCCGAAATCGAAACAGACTACTACTGCTTTGAAGCGCTCAATTGTCCCAAGGACCATCCAGCACGTGACATGCAGGATACCTTCTACTTGACAGAAGACCGAGAATACATGTTGCGAACGCACACATCGTCCGTTCAGATTCGACAATTGAACAAGCGCAAACCTCCACTACGGATTGTGGCGCCGGGTCGGGTGTACCGGAAGGATGATATCGATGCAACGCATTCTCTCATGTTCCATCAAGTGGAAATCCTTGCCCTGGAAAAGAGGGGAGAACTGGATCTGGGTCATCTCAAGGGCACCGTCGAACACTTTTTGAAGGCCATGTTTGGACCCAACATCCAAGTTCGATTCCGAGGTAGTTTCTTTCCCTTCACAGAGCCCAGTATGGAAGTCGACGTATTTTTTCGAGGAAAATGGTTGGAAGTATTGGGTTGCGGTATGGTCGATCCGCGCGTGTTGGAAAAGGCAGGAATCGATCCCGAAGAATATTCTGGCTTTGCTGCTGGATTTGGACTCGAACGATTTGCCATGGTCATTCACGGAATTGGCGATCTTCGAGAGTTTACCAAGAATGACCAACGATTCATTCAGCAATTCCCTCACTTTTATGATGATGGTACGTACAGAAAAACTGACCGGGAGTGCTGTCGTAGGTTCATGTTTCAAGATATGCAATCTCATTTCTTTTTTCTTGCTTTTTTCTAGGTCTTCCACAATTCTTGGAGGGCAATGTCGACTATGGTGATACAAAGGACCCACGTGGCGAATTGCCTCCTAACCCACCCGTTTTTAGTCTCGATGAATTAATCGCTCAGACTCAAACTAGCGAGGTTGCAAAAGAAGCTCCAAAACAAGATAAGGAAGAGAAAACGCCCGAACCAGATCCCACAGCTGAGATTGATATTTCCAAGCTTGATATTCGCGTCGGTGTTATCAAAAAGGCATGGGAACATGAAGAAGCTGACAAACTCTTCTGCGAAGAAATTGATATTGGTGAGGAATCAGGACCACGTCAAATTGCTTCTGGATTGAAAGCACACTACAACTTGGAAGATTTGGAGGGACGAAAGGTACTGGTGCTGGCCAATCTAAAAGCACGCAAGCTCGTGGGATTTCCTAGTCATGGAATGGTCCTTTGCGCTGTCAGTGATGACGGCAAGGTTGTTTTTATGGACCCACCAGAGGGTGCAGAGGTAGGAGAGCGAGTCATGGTGGACGGATGCGATGGCGAACCAGCAACCGAAAATCAAGTCATTAAGAAGAAAATGTTGGATGTTATTTTCCCTGACTTGAAAACAAATGCTGACGGTGTTGCAACGTATCGAGGAAAAGCATTAACGACAAGCGCTGGTGCCTGCAAGTCCAGCCTATTCAATGCTGACATATCATAATACAATAAAACCGGTTTTCTCGTTATTTGATTTTTGATTCCGGACTGTTTATCCTTTACTATTTAAGCCTCGCGGCAATGCGCCTGGCTGCATCCATACCAGAGATTGCTGCATCCTGAATTACAAAATTGTCACCGTGATAATCATCTCGAGGAACGAAGTCGCCGCATACCGTGACTGTCTCGTCCGTTTCGTGTGCTTGCATGATGGTTCGAGCTTCCCGAAAAAGTTCAGTATCATGTTGCGCAAAAGCTGCACCCCAGCGCTGACATTTGAGGAAGACTGCAGATTTCTTAGTTATTTCACGTTCGCCGTCACATCTGACAATGTTGACAAAGGCCTCCCACATTTGATCCGCAGGATCAGCTCGAAGATATTTATCTGTCTGGGGAATGTATTCTACTGGTTCTGTCGATTCGGACAATGAAGCCGTCGAAGATGGCGTTTTGCTCATTCCTTCGGATTCCAAACATATGCTTGCAAACTCAGGTGTGCTGACAAGGACCCAGCGTTGCAAGTTGTCGTCGCTCGGTATTTGGTCGCCTGTATCGTGCGGACGACTGTCTTGGCGGCAGACCCACTGCAGAACATCGCTTCCGACCACCGAAGCTGCATCAAAATCTACTTCCAGCCGCTGGTCGAGCGCCACCATGCAAGTAAAGAGAGGTTGTACAGCGCGAAAGCGGCGAGCTTCTTCGTCCCAGTTCAGAGCGTGTCGCAGGCTTGATACTAGCTGAGGAACAGCCTCCTCCAAACCTCTGACATGACAAGGATGCCAACTAGGCATTGCCACAGCCATATGATCTGTAAAGACGATTTCATCGAATTCTCCAAGTTCAGACTGTGCTGATTGTTTGAGTGCTTGGGCATTTGCTTGTTCGTGTCCCAGTTCATCTCCAAAAAGTTTCCATCCTTTGCGGTCGTCCGTGAAAGCGATTCTTTCGCAACTTGCTACGCGAGTCCCTTCGTGAACACACAGGCGGTCAGGTCCCAAGGCCTTGGCCCCACGCAGCATTTCGTTGCAGATCGCATTCATACCACCCTTGCCCACGTATCGTTGATTGTTTAGACTGGGATTGCAGGACCCAAAGAATCCGTTACTATTAGTATTACTACTACTACTACTACTATTACTACTACTACTACTATTACTATTACTATCTCGAGTGCTGCTTGTGGTAGTAAACGTTCCAGATGCAGCATCCAACCAACCAAGTCTAGATGCAGCTTTGGGCCAAGGTTCGACAACATTAAAAATCATGTCGAGAAAGGTATTGTTTGAGATGTGAACAAATTGAGCTCCGTGGTCGAAATGCAATGTGAAAGTCTTTTCTGGATCGTTGGTTGACGGCTCGGGTCGACATCGGTGCGATGATCTGCCACCAACACTGCGGCCCCAGTCAAAAAGACTGACTTGGATTTGTTCATCGTCTTTCAAGAGCTGATGAGCCACGGAACAACCCGTGACACCACCTCCAATAATCGCCACACGATGTGGTCGGTTTCGCGTTGTTGTTGTTGTTGTTGTTGTTGTGGCGGCAGTGTTGGATGGTGAAGGCATGGTAGTGTAATCAGCAACCGCAAGTAGAATAAACAAATAGAATAACCGTAGCTACGGGCTACTTGAGTTTAACAATGATGTAGCTTTATCTTGAACTAATGTTTCCTTTCCCCGTTCAAGACCAATGATTGATCATTATGTCTGTCAGGTCGTTTTCATGCAACTTTTTACTGATTTTACCAGCGATGATTCATCATTTTCTCGACAAAAATGGAGTGTCAGTAGATAAAGAAAAACCCGCAAAACAAAACATACTAAATCCCGGTCAAAACCATAAACAAGACTCCATTACTGGTACTCTTACTACGGAACCGGTCGATTATTAGTAGCTAAGCAATGTATGAAGAGAACTTGTTGTGCTGGTGTGCATGCTACCAACCATACTGTAAAACGTGTATACGCATTATTGATGAATACAACATGTACTAAATATGGATGTTACTACTGTACCAGGTACCAGCCGACTAGTAGAGCATTATTATGCCCTCGTACGAGTACGGTAGGCTACTTCTAGTAGCTACCTGGTAGCTAGTAGACTGTACGACTAGTACTAACTACTTAATCGTTTCTTCTTAATAATAGTACACGTCATCTTCACAACGCACCTCTACTAGCTGAGCGGCAGTAGTAGTAGTCTAGGCAAATCTAGGTTCAAATCCAATGGCTGCCTCCATGGTCCAATTCAAATGATCATTGATGTAGCGGATTTCTTCCGTGGTCAGACCCCGCTGCGGTCTGTTTTGGGGTGGAAAAGCTGAGCATTTTGCTTTGACGCCCGTCCATTCCTCAATATGATCGAGCAATTGCTGCGTACCGTGGGCCAGCATGTACTCGTATTGCAAAATCCACAAATCCGCCACTCCCGGAAAGTCTCGAATTTCCAAAATATTTCGAATCTTGTCGGATCGCAGTTCCATAATGTTGTCGTACGGGATGCCACTTCCATCGTTGCGCATTTCATACAATGGTTTGTCCAGTGAATGTCGGTTGTCCACGGGCCTCTCGGGCTCAGGTCTGTGAATGCACGAAATGATATCCTTGTATTGGAAATGATGCTGACACATTTCATCTCCCTTCAGTTCTAAATCCAATCCGATCCGGGGTGTGGTCCACGGTTTGGATAAAAATTCCGGCCATTCCAATCCTGCGTGTGCTGGCATATGATGCGGAATAGAACGCATGGCCTCCAGCCAAAGATAGGGATCGCGAAACTGTGCAATCACCAGAGTATCGTGAGGGTATCGCCAGTAGTCGTGCGGTTGAAACCAATGCTTGTAACGTGAAAAGGTTTTCCTAACCGGCAGTGAATGGTTAAAGCAGTCATGAAGGTGACTTGATGTGTGGTTGATCGAAAAGTGTGTCAAAGAGCAAGGTGTAAGAGGGATCAAAAAGAGTAAAGAAAAGGTGAATAAAGCCTGAGCATTCCCGCAGTGATCAACAGACATGGCCCTCCAAAAAACACCAACAAAAACCTCCCTTTGCACTTTGCACACACTCGATGGAACTCACCCCCACATCCATTTCGTTCCAGAATTTCGTTCACCAATCAAGGAGATTTGCTTGACGGATCGCGTGGTATTTTTGACAAAATCCTCGTGAGGTCGATTGACTTGAAAAGATTTGCTGTACACGGCACGATTGTTCAAGGTACTGGCGGTTAGAAATCGAGCATTCCAAGTCATAAAGACACAGAAAAACATGGACACGGAAAGTAACCAGATCAGTTTGGTACGATCCGTCGTAAGACTTCCCGGATTACGGAAGCGACCGTCGGGAGAAGGTGGTCGGTCCAACATTGCCACAGGTTGATAAGAAGAAGGAGACATCCTAGCTTAGTAATCGTTGTTGTTGTATGAGTGAGCAGTGTGATGTATTTGGGTTCGTTTCAACTAGACTACTTATTCCTCGAGGTACTCGTTAAGTAGGGTCTCGTAGTGGTACTCGTAGGTAGTACCTGCTAGTTAACAAATCGGTTTAAAATAAAAAAAATGGACCTACAAGTAATATGTTGGAACCCAAGTAAGATCAATCTAAGTAATATCCAGCGCGAATGAATTTCATACTGCTATCGCGAGATTCAAAAATTGAATTAATTAGAAGTCACGACGCCATCTATTGACGCGGCTTGTGAAAAAATAATAATATCATTTTAGGGAGCACATGTGCGATGGATTCACATGATATTGTAAGGTACTAAAACTAGCTAGCTAGCTAGCTAGTACAGGTCCGTGGTACTACTACTAGTAGTACCACTGCTACCACTACTGCTACTAGCTAGCTACTAGTAGTAGTATCCGTAGTAGCAGGAGCGAAAGTACGAGTACGTTTATTCAGAGATATCTATCTAGTCTACTACTAGTTGTCTTCTACAGGACTAAGGTAATAGATAGATGAAAATGAAAAAATCATGTAGATCGTGTGAAGATTGAATAAAAGATAACGATTTCATAGCTGCTGAAGGATGAACCACGTCAACTTTTCCATCCTCTCATTATTATTTGTATGCTTACTTCTGCCTCGTGCAGGTGCTGCTACCGAGGAATGTGTGGCCATTCCTACTAGCGACAGCAACTTTCTTCCACCAAGATCCATTCCCTGTGTCACTCTGCACAATGGAGTGCAATTGCCGACCTTATCCCTTGGAATGGCACATCCCGACTTTGGATCGCCACACAAAGAATCGAATGCTACCTTTATGGGGTTTTATCCAGAACGAGCCTATCGGCAAGTGGAATTGGCGCTGCAGCACGGTATCCGAAGTTTTGATACTGCACTAATGTACGGGACACAGCCACATTTGGGACAAGTGCTGGGACAGTGGTGGACGAGTGGACAATTGCACAGTCGCGAGGATGTTTTCATTACGACCAAGTTCTTTCACATTCCATCACCAGATTTTGGGCTCGCCGTGAATCATCAAGTTGACCTGGAAACCATGAAACCTGAAGATGTGACCGTCCAAACCAGGAAACACGTAGAACAATGCTTGAAGGAATTGGGCGTTGGGTATATCGATCTGATGCTACTTCACTGGCCATCTGTGGCGGGACAGTCCAAAGAAATTAGTCGTCAACGACGCTTAGCAGCTTGGAATGTCTTGGGAAGTATTTTACCGGAGAGGATGGCTACGAGCCATTGGTGTCTCCAACTTTTCCGAACTTCATCTGCAACAACTCATGGAAGATGGCGCAACCATACGACCAATGGTGAATCAGATTGAAGCCTCTCCGTATCTGCAATGGTTCAATATTATCAAATACTGTCAAGATAACAATATTGCGTTACAGGCCTACTCTCCTTTAGGAAGTGGTTTGATGGATGTCAAGAATGATGCGCTGCTTTTGGAATTGTCGGCCAAGTACCAGAAAGATGTAGGGCAGGTTGTCTTTCGCTATCTAATTCAAAAAGGCTACGCGGTGGCCTACAAGACCACGACGGCAAAGCGAATGGAGAGCAATCAAGACATTTTTGATGGCTTTGAACTATCCACCGAAGATATGACGAAAATTGATACCTTGAATCGATTGGATGGTGGCTGGGGCTTGCCTAGCCCCTACGACTTGCCATAATTACTCCTGCACAGCCACACACTACAGCAGAAGAAATAGTAATATTGTAATGAGAGTTGATGTCTAATGATTGAGACAAAACAAATGGTATACAAGTCTCTGCTGTTCATCAACCGAGAGTAAACTTTCTCACACAGCCATCTTCATTTTAATGGTCTTGTGTGGCTTGTATCCAATCACTTCGAAATCGCTGTACTCGAAGTTATCAATGTTCTTCTTCTCGGAGTTGATTCTAAGTTTGGGAAAGGCACGAGGTTCTCGCTTGAGCTGTTCTTGCAAGGCTTCAACATGGTTCAGGTACACGTGGGCATCGCCGATTGTATGAATAAAGTCCCCAGGCTTGCGACCCGTCACCTGAGCCACCATATGAGTCAGCAGTGCATACGAGGCAATGTTAAATGGTACACCCAATCCCATATCGGCACTCCGTTGATACATTTGACATGAGACTTCGTTCTTTTCAGTGTCCACGTAAAATTGACAAAACATGTGGCAAGGAGGCAACGCCATTTCGTTCAAGTCAGCTGGATTCCAGGCTGACATGATGATACGACGATCCTCGGGGTTGTGAATAATTTTGTGGATGCATTCTGCTAATTGGTCAACTCCTTCACCTGTGTAGTCGTGATGCATATCCTTGTATTTGGCTCCAAAGTGACGCCACTGAAAGCCATATACAGGACCCAAATCCCCAACTTCTCGCTCTGTCAATCCTCGCTGATCCAAGAATTCACGCGAACCATTTCCGTCCCAAATATGGATATCCTTTGCAGCCAAGTCATTGGCATTTGTCTTTCCCTGTGACGTTGAAAAAAGAATGGAGGCGTCAGCATAAAAGGAATGGAGGCGTCTACGTATACTGTATTTGAAGGCGTATGAGTACAGTACAAATAATAATCACACGACCACGACGCACCGAAACAAACCACAACAGCTCTTCGGCTACACCTCTCCAAAAAGTTCGCTTGGTCGTTAAGAGCGGCAAGGTTCCACCCCGCAACGAAAACCGCATCTGAGTTCCAAATTTGGACAAAGTGCCAGTTCCAGTGCGATCACCTCGCCTAACACCAGTCTCCAAAATTTCACGACACAAATTCAAATACTGCATTTCTTCTTCGTTGATCTTATCAGTAGCTTCTTCAGTACCTGTAGTAGTAGTAGCAGCAGAAGTAATGGCTGGTGCAGTGGAATTTTTGCGGCAATATTCCGTGAATTCGTACGTCAAACCAGACTTGGCATCCGTTTGTCGCTGAGGAGCATTTTCTTTATCTACAAATCCAAAGGGGTTGCAATCCCACTCCGCTTCTGGCATTTCGGGGAAGAAGGCATCAAATTTGGTATTGTCGGGAATATTGTAGACATTTGTGCATATAACTTTATTGACGAGACCGGACTTCATGGCCTGTTCGTAGATTTGGCTGCCACCGATAACAAAGACTTCTCCTACTTTGGATTCCTCGAGTTGCTCCAACTTCTCGGTAGCTTCTTGCAAAGAAGTCGCCACGACGACTCCTTCGGGGACGGAAACAGAATCAGGGGAGCGAGTCAAGACCACATTGATGCGTCCCTTCAGTGGACGGAATTTTTCAGGAATGCTTTCCCAGGTCTTTCGTCCCATCAAGACCGCATTTTGAGTATCTTCTGTAGGTGCCTCCATGGTAACCTTTTGAAAATGTTTCATATCGCCTGGTAGTTTCCAAGGCTACCGAGAAGGCAAAAAATGATGAGATTTTAATGGTAGAGAATCGCGATTCTTTAAAAGTACAGTAAAAATTAATAATACTGTATGATGCAACAAAAGAAAACAACGGCTTCCGCCCTCGTTTCACCTACCAGATCCCCCTTGTATCCTATTCCACGAGACCGCGCAGCCACAGCCACGACGGCTGCCATTTCTTTTACCATTGCTAACCGAATGTTGGAAATATCTTATTATGAAAGTGAGAAGGATGTGCGGGGTGGGTGGAAAAATGAATATGGCCTGTTGTGTTTGTTGGCATTGGAGAAAAATGGCGCCAAAAGAAAACATGGTACTGTACCTGCTCGGGTGGACCGACCATCAGCACGGGTGATCACTAGTTGTATGGTACCATAGCTACCCTTTCGATAGTGGATACTGGTATCTAACAAAATTCAGAAAAATGGGAAGTACATCACATCTACTGGCACGACTATGATAATATATACGGTCAAGAAAGTATTAGTAGGTTAGCATTTTCGCAGAAAATTCATTCGCGAATATGGCTTTCAAGTCCCCTTTCTCTAATGCAGTCGTTTTGTATAGGCCCCATTCCGCATCATCGACTAAACATTGGTCCAAACTGGATGTGATACATATTTGCTTGTCTTTGCTCGCTAGACCTGGCCCAATGAATACAATCTCTTGGCGTCTATCTCCTACAGACTCCAACGTCAAGCTCTCTTCGGTGTGATTTGGGTCATCGAAATCTGCAAGAATCGTCGGGACAGCTTCTGGTGGCCACTGCGGTCTAGGCAGGGTACTCCACCAACGACCCAAACACTGAAGTTCAAACGAAGTGCCCGCGTGAGACCAATACTGTGCTGCAATGTGTGAATCCGCCAGCCAAAGAAAGCCCTTGCTTCGGACAACTGCTGCCAAAGCCTGACTGGCGTCTTCTGAAAGCTTGATTTGATTTCGGTGATCCTTTCCTTCCTCCTCTGGCAGACCCCTGGATATTGGGAGGCACCTTAGAAAAGCAGCGAGTCGCTGAGGATGAAATGGTTTTCGTGCTCTGTACACAAATGAACCAATACCTAGCTGATCCAAAGTATTTTGTTGATGATCATGTGAATGCGAATGCGAATGCGAATGCGAATGCGAGTCATCGGTGCAGTCGGGGTCGTCGCACTGATGATCGTGGCTGCGCGCATGACTGTGCCCATGACTGTGCTCGTGGCTGTGAGAATGAGAAGTATCGGTACAGTCAGGATTTTTGCACTCGTGATCATGGCTGTGTGCGTGACTATGCGTTGAATCGGTACAGTCACCATGGTCGTCGCATTCGGCAGCATCTGCTATTTTATCATCGTGCGCTACTGATTGCTCGGCAGCTTGAATAGCGTCTCTATGGTCGTCTACCACTCCAGCTTCTACGACTCCCTTCCCCCCGGCGACAGCCAAGACTTTATCCAAGGCTATCTCACCGTGTACAGTTCTTTCAACAGTTGCCTTGGGATTCAGAGCTGTTACGATTTGATGAATGGTTTCCAAGTCGTTAGGATTGTCTATTATATCAATCTTGTTCAGCAGCACCAGATCTGCGGTTTCTGTTTGACTGACCAGCAAATTTGCTACTGCATTATCAGATTGTTGAGTACGTAGGCGGCTTGAGCTCTCGTCGTCGGCAAGCAAAGCCTCTCTTAGTGGTGACGGTATACTTTCCATCCAGTTTTCTTCCTCGGGTTCCTCCGGAATCTCTTCTCCTTCACGGTAGAATAACTCGGGAGTTTCCTTTATATTTGCAGACTAGTATTGTCATTTTAAAAATATTCAAAGATAGAAATTCCAAGTGAGGAGAGAAAAAAATCACTGAGGAATGAATAAGAAAAAGAACCAGGCAATGCGCTGACAAAAATAATATATAGACCGTACTTTGGCACTTTTCAGATGACGAAGAAAGGTACTGCAGTCCACGACTGTCAACATAGTGTCCAGGCGTACTCGCTCCATGATGGGCATATCGTAAAAGATGGCCTCTTGAAATTGCGCTCGAACACCCTTTGGATCTGCCACTCCGCTTAATTCCACAACAATATGATCAAAAGCGTCAGATTCGTTTCGAATATCACTCAATGTCACTAATTCTGAAACACTTCCCAGTAATTCATCTGCCAACGAGCAACAGGCACATCCGTTCTGTAGCTGTACCATGCCATCGGCACTGTTGCTGCCGGATACCAGTTTGCTGTCGATATTGACGGACGCCACGTCGTTGACGATGACGGCAATTTTTATACCCTTTTTGTTTTCCAGCATTTGCTGGAGGAGCGTGGTCTTGCCACTTCCCAAGAAGCCGCTTATAACTGTGATTGGAATTTGTTGTTTGTTAAAGGGCGTTGAAAAGGCGTAAGAAAAATGCATCAGCAAGCACCAGACCTGCACAAAGAAAATGGTGTTCCCCATTTTGTGTTTTGTGTGTTTGCGCGCGCTGCTCTGTCTTTTGCGAGATGTGGTACTTTTCTTTTTCAGAACTATTCAACTTGTTGGCAGCGATAGACACCGTAAAAGTCTGTGACAAGTGAGTGTGTATCTGTGTCAATCTTAGATCTTAAATACTTTAAAATGAAGCACAAGATCTTCTAAAATCTTTCAGTGGTTGTTTATTATTTTTTCAGTCTAAATAAAACTACTATAGTAACAATGATACACGCAAGTATCAACAATAAAATAAATGATGCGATAACAGGAGCATAATATTATTATGTGGGGCTGTTTAGTCACGGATGAGATACTATCGCACACTTGTCGACGTCGGTGAAGCGAAGACTGATATTTAATGCAAACAATGACTGCATCCACAACTCCTCTGCATAATACTACTACAGCAGCTACTAGTCTCTCCAAATCAACGCCAAACGTGTCTACTAGCTACCATAGACTGGGACAGAGGGCTATGAAAAATACAAAGGAGTATTTTTCGAGTGCAGCATGAACCGGTGTATTTCCATAACCAACAAGAGAAAAACAAAATAATAATGGCCTCACCTGTAGATCAACAGGAAGAAATAATCATCAAAGAGCCATCTCCGCAGGATGTACTCCTCGGACAAGGCTACTATCGGCATCCTGGCAACCAGAAGCTGAATGAGATTGTCGACTCCAAGGTGCACGAATATCAGAATCAAAGTCGACCGTTCAAGACCTACATGGCTCATGAAATTATTGTGAGATTACGGAAAACAGGAGTTCGGTTTTTGAAAGAGTTAGCACCAAACGGATGGGTCATTGTTGAGGACGATCGAGAAGCACGAGAAAAAGTTGCACAACGATTCCAATACATGATGCGTCTGCAGGCCAAGAAAGAGAAAGAAGTCGGCACCAAACCTCCTACTACCAAAGCTATAGACCCAAAGATTGAAGCAGCAGCAGCAGCAACAACAGCAACATTTGCAACAACAGCAACATATGTCCGAGCACCGCAACCCCACTTGATCTGGCAAGGTACTAGTGTGAAAGTGCCCTTTTTGCCAGTCTTTCACCAGCTGCAAAAATCCAGCGTTCTAGTTGATGAGGACGTCAACATTGTTTCCAAGAGATTGATACAGTGCTTCCATATCATAGAGGTGGAAGCCTTATTTAATTCTGAAGAGGTGAATACAGCTTTTGGTTTGGGACATGCAGCATGCAGGTGTATATGTGACATGTGATACACTGTGTTGATTTTATTACATCATCTCATCCCGTTCTCGCATTGCACCTTACCTTCCACAGGCCAATGCCGTACTGAAAGGACCAGAAAACCACAAAATGCAAATGAATTTATGGAAACCCTTGGGTGGTACCGGAGGCGTGATTGTAGAGTTAGTAAGGCTTGTAGGCGATGCCATGACCTTTCAAAAATACAGCCGGTATGTCTTGGAGGCAGCCACCGGACTCTTTGATAGATACAAGGAAAGTATCGTGCAATCTAGAATGATAACAACATCAACAGTCCAGGACCAAGTGGCATTGTACGCGGCTAATTTGACGGTTGGTCCCAATAAGCTCCCTACCAAGAGCCCAGCGACACTAGCAAATGTAGAGGAGAAACCACCAAACAAAACAGCGCAGATTCAATCTCGAAGACCACAATCTGGCGTCTTTGTCAGCGGTGGAGTGCAAAAGGAGGCACAAATAAAAATTTATACGACTTCTGCACTTTCTGATTATGATAGAGATGCACAGTCTCAAGCGAAGCGCCCTTCATTGAAAGGCTTTGTGCCACTATTGCCGCGGGTAGGTGACCATGACGACAACGTCGAAAACAAGATAAAGCCGGTTCCTAGTACCAAACACATATCCGTGGCTGACACCTGTGTGACTGCGTCAAGTCGTTGGGTGGCTGGAGTGGAAGAACATGGTGCTCGTCCACCAGAGGAGCAACCGGTGAGCTTTGCTTCCGCCTTTAGTCGATGGGAGTCTGGCGCGATCGGTACTCACAAGAGAATAGCTGCTGCCCCTATCCCTGCTGCTGTGGGCAAGCTGAATGTGCCCAAGCAGTCCTCCGTTGTGGGATCGAACGATCCACGAGGTAGTTTGGAACAAACAATGGATCCCATGATCATGTCACACCCTGGAAAAGTTGCGGAAAGAAAAGAAGGTCCACCTTCTCCGCTCGACAACGGAGCCTTGGACAGCCAACCATTGACTCCTTGCTCAGTTGTTCACAAGGAAAGTATCAGACAACTTTCTCCCACTTCCGAATATTTTACAGCTTCAAATGCTCAAGATATGGAAAGTGATAAAGATGATGATGACAGCAGTGAAAGATCCAATCCTGTTAGCAGATGGTCCACCGGAATGCCTACGCTGGACGCAAAATACAATGCCAACAATATTGCAGGCAATCTACCAGTCGACACAAAAGCAACCGATCAAGCAGCGAAGTCATTGAAACGCATGTCAATATCTAGCAATGATGCCAGTTTTATAGGACCAACAATGCATAGAGATGTATTTGAAGCCTTTCCTGTTGGGACGAACGATGAAATGAAATGCGACAACAGTTGGGACGGCGACCCAGTTGTGGATCATGGTAGCATTTCTTCCAAGCAATCATTTATCCCGCCTTCCTTTTTTGGATCAATTGCACCTGGAACTCACTCGAAAACAAGAAGATTGACAACTGCCCCGTCTCCGGCAAATTCTTTGTCTTCTCATATCAGTATTGAAATGCGCTCGTTGCCGTCTCCTGCAACCTCATTCCACTCCGCCGATATTTTTTCCCTCCCCTCTCCTGCTGGGTCCTTCAAGTCGCAATGCAGTACGGGAGCAAGGTCCTTGAAAATCGACTACATGGATCTGTCTGTGTCTCCTTCAATGTTTCATTCGGATCGATCCAGTGATGTCGAGAAAGCAAACGATATAACTGCAGTCGTTCCACCCGCCATTTTTGTGCACTTTGGCTCTGCTTCGTTGGAAGCACCGCCAGAATAAAGTAAAAGTGTCGAGGCCAATGTACTGCAGCCTATAGGTGCTCTAGATCTCTAATTTGGAAATGTCAATAGTAATGCACCTCGTAGAGCGCTGCTGTAGTGAAGGCAGGAACTCATCAAACACATTCTAACAGCTAGCTAGTTGTCACTGTTCACGCTACAATATTTAACCACTTGCCATTAGTGTCAGTCATATTCAGTGGTTAGGATGGTTGGATTTCAATTTCACCCTCGGCAGAGCTGCCTGCTACATTAAGACTCACTGAAAAAGTTTCAGTCTTTGCTTGTGGAGATTGCACATCGGGCATACTGCCGGTATCGATAGGAATCATCAAGGGACGGCAATCTTCAATAGTATAGGGAAGTCCCTGAGCCAATGCAGCGGTAGCGCGCATAGTATCTCGTTGTAGCACGTCCCAGAAAAAGTCGTTCGAAATAGTTTCATCAGTGCTCTCCTTGGGTCGCTTCCAACGAATGTAGAATCTAGTGACCAAGTCCCACTGTCCACTTGGATCCAACACTGGAAAGCACAAGAAAAATACAAAGAAAAGCAGGAAAGCGACACCCAAAAAGTATCCAGCTCCGATTGGATAAAACCCCAGTCCCACTGGAACGGTACCGACAAACAAACTGAGGAAGGCCACCACGAAAATATACGGCATTTGTGTCATAACGTGCACCAAGTGTTGACAATCACTTGACAACGATGACAACAAGGAAGTGTTGGACAATGGTGCAGCATGGTCACCAGCTACGCATCCAGACATGATGGCTCCAATCACCTGGAAGATCATGTCAGGATCATTCATGTACGTCAGTTTGTAGACGGGCGCCATGACCATGGGTAGGAGTACAGACGCAACGCGACCCCGGGCCGCTCCCCCGGTAAAAAGGGACATTAAAAAGGCGGTCAAAAAAGAAGCAGCAGGAATCAATGTCACATTCAGAAATTCTAGTTGATCCCCGAGCGATTTGGCAATCCATCTCGTCAGCCCCATTGTTGTAAAAGAATCTCGGAGAGCCCAAGCTAATATAAATTGAATCATGTACGGCATGACATGAGCGAATCCAAAAAAGAAACTGGCAATCAGTTCCATCGCGGGTATCAAGGGTTGAATCTTTTGCTCGTGTTCAATCTCATTTGAATTTGACGTGTTCGTTCTGGTGGTGTCGTTGGATTTCAAATCCGCGGTTTGAGACACGCTTCCTAGTTCGTCTCCGTCTTCTTCTTCTTCAACTTCCTGTGCCTTTTCATCGACTGCTTGTTGGTGGGATTGGTAGTGCGCATGCTTTTCAGCGTTGGATTGGCTCATTAATTTTCGTATGTTCAATGGCAAGAAAAAGACTTTATCTTCGCCCTGTCGTAATTGCAATAACAAGCTTATCACAAAAAGGGTTGTTCCCGTGGCAACAGCCTGTAACCAAGCCAAGGACACATTGCTGAATCCGTAGTTTTGAACAAGCCAATCACGATACGCGACCGGCTCACTGTCGTTGGGAAAGGCGTTATTCAATCCTGTGGTACCCGTTTGGTACAAAAACAGAAGAAACAAGATGCTCACCAGTGTCAATGGCAAGAGCACATTCCAAAAACGATGTGGGATGTGGGACGGAGTTTCTAATCGCGGTGCACAAGGACCACTAATATCTCTTGGTCCACCATTTGTATGCTGGTATACTTGTGTCGTGCGTTCGTACATGAGAATTTGTCCCAAATGACGCTGTGAAAACACCAACAATGGCATAAGGACCAGCATGAAAATCGGATAAAAGTTGTAGACAACACTTTTTTGAAGGACTTCAAAAGGTGTCATCGACACGAGTGCCAGATCCAAATCTTCCAATCGGCTCAATTCTTGTTGTAAGAGTGGAATTTCCCACACCAACCAGGTACTTGCCAAGACGATGCTGGCAACTGGTCCTGCTGTGGCATCTAAAATCATGGCCGTAAGGGGTCGGGATGTATGTGCCATGTCCAGGAGGGGTCGGAAAAGACATCCCAGAACTAAAGTACTGAGAACATCGTCCCAAAAATAGAATACACCACAACAACATACCAAGAATTGGACCAAATGTGTTTTCGTGGTCCCACCATACCGATCGACGAGATTGAGGAATCCTACACTTCCACCGGTCTTGTCGACCAGACTCATAATGCCGGATAAAAAAAAGACCAACAACATAATGACACCATTATAGGTATCGGTCAGAGCTCCTAAAACACTTCCAAAGATCAAATGTTGCGTGCCCCGAAAAAAGCTTCCGTGGGCGATGCACACACTGACGAGATTGGTCGTTGAAAAAGAAATTTCTGTATTTCCCGTGAGTGCTACGAAAAGAATCATAACGAATATAGGGAAAATGGTAACCCATGCCATGTAGGTTTGATAGTAGCGTTGTACCGTAATGACGGGACTGTAATCGTGTCCTTGCCACTGTTGTGAATTGTTGCTGTTGCTGTTGCTGTTGCTGGCGTTGTGGTGGTACACAACTTGTAATGTAACAGTCAAATTTTGACGTCCTGAAGTATCAACTTCTATTGTTCCTGCTGTAGTCGAACTGGGAGGAACCGTACCAGCAGCACTTAAATCATGACTTCCCATCGCAATCATTTGTTCGTTCAAGTACGTCTTGTACAGCAAATAATGAGGAGGAGCAGCATCAGCATCAGCAGCATCAGCATCAGCAGGAGCTAAAGTTTGAGTTGTTGCTGTTGCGTTGTTGTCGATGGCAATAGTGATGGTGGTATCATCATCGTTGTTATTGTTTCTTGTCGACAATAGCAATGGATCTGATTGCCACAAAAGTCCATCTACAATAACGGTAGCATTCTCTTTTCGAAACAACGTCGGAATATCAGATGAGTTTGTAACGGCATCGACCAATCGAATATTGTACGATGTGTGGGAGGGCAACAGAACGTAGTCAAATGCAAACGTTGTGGAAAGCGAAAAAGAGAAAATCATCACCACCACCAAATACCACGACCGCCATCTGCTGCTGCTGCTGCTGCTGCTGCTACTACTACTACTGCTGTTGCTGCTGGTCACATTCCATCGTCGGTGGTGCAGTTTCAGTCTTCTTTGACGACAAACACCACCGTCGGACCTGATTTGAACATTTGTCATTATTTTCAGTTATCGTATTGTGTTATGTAGTATCGTTTGTCGTCGTTGTCGTCGTCGTCGATGGTGGTAGCGGTGTATTATAGTATCTTCAACTAGAACTATACCACGTAGCTACCATTTTTTTTTCTTCATTCACAGTAGCTAGACCACTAGTAGTGCCGTTAATAAATTTCTACTCTACTGCACTGTCGTAGTTTGGTACTGGCTATTATCAGCAGGATGCAAGGACGCGGATTTCGCTTTGGTGGACGTTCCGTTCCACCAAAAATATCAAAGTAAATTAAGCTTCATAATAATAATATCGCTAAATTTTAGATGGACGCACATGAGCGCTTCTGAAGGTCTAGTCTAGCTAATCTACTTTCAATAAATAAAATTAATGAGTGGATGTGCAAAAATATGGGTGGACCCAATCATCTGTTATCACCAAACAAGGGATATGGCGACCCCGGGATTTCCAAAACTGCCCCGGGATATGGAAAAAAAATATCCCGGGGTAGTTTTGGCCAACAGAACTTTTTGGGGCTTAAGTATTATGAACAGTTATTT
>Ga0210036_1000680_pt1 | contig 39653 bp, 31 predicted proteins | sample CryGeymeta201515_FD_185469 | JGI IMG/M metagenome (GOLD analysis project Ga0210036, IMG submission 185469) | Groundwater microbial communities from Crystal Geyser aquifers in Utah, USA - Crystal Geyser metaG 2015-15 (SPAdes) (version 2) | ecosystem: Environmental > Aquatic > Deep subsurface >...
CCCTTCCGTCGATCATACCACAACAGTAATCCTCTGTCGATGTTTCTGTCCCTGAGCAGTATTATTTTGGCTTTCGCATTTGCCATCGGCAGCGCTTCCTCCAAATATTTTGAAGGTCTACTTTTCATTCTGGTTCGAAGGTACGCTGCTGTCATGTTTTGCTCATTTGTGATTACCTTGAAAGATGCATTCTGTATGCTTAATGAAAACGATTGATTGCTTTGCCTTTTACCCTTCTTGTTCAGGCCCTACAACATTGGAGACATGATTCATGTGAGCAACATTGAAGTGGATACGTCGTTTGATGGCGCCCCAGGTTGGGTCGTAGAGCACGTTACCCTTTTCCAAACCATTGCAACATGGTTGCCTACCAATGAAAAGTGCAGCTTTTCCAATGGCTCCTTGGCAAACAGCAGAATCATCAACTGGGCGCGTAGCAAACAGGCTCAATTTCACTTATTCTACAAGGTCCCTATTGGTGCACCCTACGGGAAAATTGTCGTTTTGAAGAATTCTATTGAAGAATACATGAGAGCGAGGCCACGCGAATGGCTTCGTTTCAATGGATTCCGTCCCAACAAGATTGAAATTGAGAAAGGATACGTTGAATATGTGATCGTGATTCAGTAAGTTAGTTTTCGTTGTGAAATCTCGGTCTAGGCTGTCGTGTTGGTATTAATCATCAAGACCTCAACTCTCGTGCTCCTTTTCCCGGTTTTGACTGGACGGTTTGTCCGTTCGTACTGTACTGTAGACATCGTGACGCGTGGCAAAACATTGGTCAAATTTTGGATTCCAAAGGCAATTTGGCGTCTTACATTTTAGAAGTAACGCAACAGCTGGGACTGAACTACAAGGCCCCTGCTCTTCCCGTGAATTTGAGGCAGCTCAAGGTTGCAGAGGATGCCGAAGATGAGGATGAAAAACGCAAGAATGACACGACACAAAAGGCGGAAGACTTTCGTGGCATTGTCGACAGCTTCAATATTCGGCTCAATTAAAAAGAGACTTGTGCAGCATTCTCGTCAACGTGCTTGCGTATATGCCGTTTTTGAATGCATGCCATTTAGAAGAGAATAATAGACGACCTTTTTAAGGCTCGAGCATTTGTTAAGGTTATTGATCGACGGGCTTCAGTTTCCAGCTTTCTTGTTGAGCAGGGAAGCTGTTGGCCAAGTACACTGGAGTACTCTCCAGTAGTTTTTACAGTACTCAATATTCGAATACACACCCAACACCGCGATGAATACCCAGTACTGAGTAGCTATGCTGCACTCGCAGGACTGCTATCCAAGTACGAGTAGCTAGCTACTAGTAGAGTAGGCGTAGAAGCGGTAGCGGCAACAGCGCTCCACTGAAAAGTGTCACAGGATAGGGTTAATGCTTATTTTTGGGCATGCTTCGCAGCCAATCGAACCGTGTATGTGTAACCAAAATAAAAATTACTAATATCAACAACAACAAAAAACATCTTCGGAAGTGATTCTTCCAATCTTCTACTTTACCAGGTAGTCAACCCATCCGCTCCTTCAATCATCAAACAACCCACCGAACATCACCCAAAAACCTTACAGAGGAAATTGAGTCAATGTTGTCCCAATTAAGAACGTTTTGGATCGTCCTCTTCTTTCTTGTTGAGCAAGGCGAAAGTTTCCAGTCTTCGTTTCAACCTTTTGTTGGTCGTTCTTCCTCCACTTTTGCTATTTTCTCGCAGCAGAAGCAAGAACATCAAGAACAACAAGAACAAAACGAAAGTAATGATAATAGACCTACATATTTTTCTGATTTAGGATTGTGTCCAGAAGCCTTAGAAGCTGTGGAAGCTCAAGATCGTTGGTACTTGCCCACACCGATACAAGAATTGGCCATTCCTCGGTTGTTGTCTGCCACGAAAGAAGCCTTTTGGTGTGAAGCTCCTACCGGTAGTGGTAAAACGGCTGCTTTTTGCTTACCATTAATACAACGATTGATGCAAGATCGAGTCGTTGACCACAAGGAACAACGACAGGGCAATAAGAAAAGGCAACAACAACAACAAAAGCAAGGGTTGGGAATAAGAGCACTAATATTGTGTCCGACCCGTGAATTGGCAACTCAGATTGGAAGTGTCGTAGACAGTTTAAGCAGCTTTTGGGACATTGATGCCAAGACACCTTTGAAACTAAACAGTTTAGTTATAACCGGTGGAGTCCGTCGAGAAGACCAAATTATTCGGTTGGCAGATTCAGTTGCGAGAGGAGAAATCATTGACGTGGTGATTGCCACACCCGGACGGTTGGTCGACGTTTTGACCCAGTACAATCCTGAATTACGTCAACGAGTGAACCGAAAATCACGAAATAATGGTAATGCTGCTGCTGCTGATGATAATGATGATGATGATGAAGACGACGATGAAAGAGATGACGACGATGAGGACAGATTTATAGATGCTACAGATGCTGCCTTGGAAAGACGTCTTTTGCAAGCCTTGGATGCCAACGAAAAGGATACACTGTCACTGGAACAAATTCAAACCCTTCAATTGGATCGAAAAGACGATGAAGGACGACAAGCTCTGGAGGGCTTGTTGGCACAAGGACTTCAATACTTAGTCTTGGATGAAGCCGATCGATTATTGGGACGTGCTTTTGAGGCAGAAGTCAATGCTGTTTTGGAGTTGTTGGGACACAACAACAACCAAAACAAAAAGAATGATCGAATTGTAGAAACTTGGTTGTTTTCGGCCACTTTTCCCAAACTGATTGAGCCCAGGGTGGAGGCTGTGTTGAAGCATCTTGGACAAACAACGACGACTCGCATTTCGTGTGCCAATTCTGATCGACTGGCGTCAGATCAAGAGGAAGTATCCGCAACGTTACAAAAGAAATTGGATCATACCCGTCAACAAGATCAAAACCGAAATGTCTTGGCCCAACTAGGACCTGCATCGACCATAAATTTGCGCACCATACGTATGAAGCAGCGAGATAGGACCCAAGTCTTGAAAAACTTGTGGCTCCAAAACGAAGAAGAATGGAGCCGAGGTGGTGCACTGGTCTTTGTATCCACGAGATATTCGGCCGAACACGTGAGTCTCAAATTGCGCCGTGCAGGCATTCGCAGCTCGGAATTGCACGGCAAACTGGATCAAGATGCCCGCATTCGACGGTTGCAGGATTTGCAATCCGGAAAGACTCACATTCTTTTGGCGACGGATTTAGCGAGTCGAGGACTAGATGTGGTTGGCTTGTCCGCTGTCGTCAACTACGATCTGCCCCGGTCTACGGCTGATTTTGTCCATCGTGTGGGACGGACTGGTCGCGCCGGACGAAGGGGAGAAGCCATTACCTTTGTTACTCCCCAGACTGAGGCTCATTTCGATTTAATTGAAAAACGACACATCCCGGAACCCAGTGAACGAGAGGTGATGCCAGGATTTGAAGTGGACGAGGAAAAATGGACGATCCAAGCACAGAGTACCACCATTCGTGCTCCTGGAGCTGGTCACTCGGCCAAGGATCTGGCACACGACCGCATGTTTGGAGGTATCAAGGGCAAGCGAAGGAGTAAGAAGGACCTGCTACGAGAAAAGGCGGCACAAGATGGCGCAATTAAAGAGTCTCTGCGATAATATAAGTTGAAGCAATCAATAATTGACTGTGCTAGAGAGTTGCTATGTTCTGCATTTACAGTCCACTTAATTGCACCGTACCGCAACTATTCCCGTGTTTGTTGGCCAACAAAGAAAAGATACATACTAGAACTCGGATACATGCTTTTTCTATGGGATGCTGTATGTGTCATTCTAGAATTCGAGAAAATAAGACAGGCAAATTCTACCGTTCGAACGAGTATAGCCGTGATTGCAGAAGAAATAGGTTCCAGCGGCAGTAGTTTCTGGGAATCCGAGTTTGTGATATCTGTTGTCACCAATCCAGGGATATCCCTACCCGGGATTTCCAAAACTGCCCGAAATTGCCCCGGGATGGGGAAAAACACAATCCCAGGGTTGTTTTTGGAAATAGCATTTGTTGGGCTTAAGTAATATGAACTGTTATTTTTAACAGCATATGATCTAATTACTATCTCAGAGCAATTTTATTAAATAATGGCCCATTGGCTGCCAATAAAAATAAAATGGCCAAGCACTTTTAAGCTAGCATTTAACAGGTAGCTGCTGAACCACTTTAATTTAATTCATTATTGGAATAAACGTATTTATTCGATTATTCTAGTGTACTGTTTTACCTACTGTAAACTTATTCTCAATCGTATAAAAAATGTAATAAAATAAAATAAAATGGTCAAGCCCTTTTAAGCTAGTATTTAACAGGTAGCTGCTGAACCACTTTAATTTAATTCATTATTCCAATAAATGTATTTATTCCATTATTCTAGTGTACTGCTTTACCTACTGTAAACTTATTCTCAATCGTATAAAAAAATTTATTAAAATAAAATGGTCAAGCCCCTTTAAGCTAGTATTTAACAGGTAGCTTCTGAACCACTTTAATTTAAGTCATTATTCCAATAAATGTATTTATTCCATTATTCTAGTGTACTGCTTTACCTACTGTAAACTTATTCTCAATCGTATAAAAAAATGTATTAAACTAAAATGGTCAAGCCCTTTTAAGCTAGCATTTAACAGGTAGGTGCTGAACCACTTTAATTTAATTCATTCGAATAAACGTATTCTTTATTCAATTATTCTAGTGTACTGTTTTACCTACTGTAAACTTATTCTCAATCGTGTGCATTAAACTAAAATGGTCAAGCCCTTTTAAGCTAGCATTTAACAGGTAGGTGCTGAACCACTTTAATTTAATTCATTCAAATAAACGTATTCTTTATTCGATTATTCTAGTGTACTGTTTTACCTACTGTAAACTTATTCGCAATCGTATAACTGAGAAACACAACTCTGTCCATCAGGCAAAAGCTAAAACACTGGCTTTCTACTAGTAGTCTAGTCCCACAAGAAATCATTGCGTTTCATTTTATCTAAATACAATGTAACATTAAACTATTCATTCCGAATATGAGCATAAAACATATCCCGTGATTTTTCAATATCCCGGAATTGGTGATGCAGTGATCACTAAATCGTCAAACAAGCCCGGGATATGGATATCCCAGAAAATTGGATACACAGCCCCAGGATTTTTCCATATCTCGGGAATGGTGATAACATATCAATAATTATCACCTCATGCAACGACATTAAAAAGGGCTTTATGAGTGGTCGGCAGACACCAATGACCGTAAGAGAGAAAGAAATGCTGGTCTTGTTGCTAAAATCTTTTTTATTGTCATAGTACTCCTAGTACCAGTCTACTAATCTAGTAGTCTATTAGTACCATAGGGGTTTAGAGGCTTCCTGCGCTCTTAAAAGCACTAGAGTAACCGGTATATAACATGATCAATTAGCCAAGAAGCTTCGCGAAGCTTCAACTTGCTTATCCGCGACCAAAGTCTCAGTTTACTGACATTCTAAATAGACTCTGCTGTAGTAGTAATCGAGTACAGAGGAGTGGTACTACGGTAAACTACTACTCTACTAGACTACGGTAGCTACTAGTAGTATGCAACAATTGCGAATCAGGAATGTATTCATAACGATTAAAGCAACTAAACTCGCTGCACCATGATCGTTATACATTTCGAAACACCAGCCTACCATCGCTATTTTTTGTTTATGCTATTCATACCCATTCTGGCAATGGCCGTTTCTCAGATAGTCTTGGTCAGGAAACAGGAAACAGCCGAATGGCATCGGCAGGATAATGAAGATGTGAACCGGCAGGCCGACTTGGTTTTCCATCCTCAGGTGGATGTCGTATTCCGACAAGATAAAGGGTACTGCTGAATCTTTGAAGAAAGGTTGCTGCATTTTACATAAAATAATCTGTTACAAATAGCTAAACAATACATTATCAACTCGGAGTATCTTCTCCATGTGCGTAGATTCTTACAATGTCCATCAAGGATGCGTAGGTACCAATGATAGCAAAGACAACTCCAAGGACAAATAAAATGTAAGATTTGATTTTGGAGGCCCAATACTTTCCTCCTATCCAAACAAACTTTTTCTTTTCCACTGCGCGTCGATCTCGAAAGGGTGAGCTGGGTGGCGAAGTGAGAGAGGTAACTTCTTCTGGAGGGGCGGAAGCGGGTGTGTCGTGGTGCCGATGTTCCTCTAAAGTATGAACCCAGGCCAATTCAAGAATCGGTGGAATAAGCAGAGCAGTCGAAGATCCAGCTAGGGCACCTACCAAGGAAATCAAGGCTTGCACATTGGGAACAGCAACCGCAATGAGGTACGTGGAAAAGACTAAAAAAGCTCGAAGTTGCGGAGAGTCACCCGTCATAATCATAGTGGGGAAAATTGCCGATGTCATGGATTTGATTGTCGACTTTGAAATGATCGATTTGGCCTCGTCCTCATCTTCTTCAGGATTTTCCATGCCATAGTGATGCTCTGATGGCAACGCATCGACATCATGTTCTGCTACATCGTGTTCAGGTAAAGGCGGCAGTGGTTCAAATCCAGATAGACTCTCTTCGTCCTCATCATCAACTTTGTCAAAGCCACCGAGCCAGCGAGCAAAATTTGTATTGCCAATTAGTTCCAAAGCAGGAAACAGTTGCAGTGGATATGACAACAATACCGACAAACTGATTGCCGTATTGGCGGCCATGACATAAAAAGTAATAGATGGATCGTCGCGGTAGGCCTCTAAGAGAAAGGCAGTGATACTTCCATTGGTGACATTGCCAAAAATGTAAACGTTTATGGATGCAAATGCCGCTAGACACGCGGCAACCAGCGTCATAGTACCAACAAACACTTTTTTAAAGTGTTTGGGTTCCCTCATGGAAGATTCCTTTTGGAGTAGAAGATCATGTTGTGAGGAGCTCGTTGATGAATATTGGAACAAAAAAAACCAAACGAGCAAAGAAAATGACTTACAACAGGAAGAATCAAGCAAATACCTTCGTAACTGTAAAGAATCGCACAGGCAGCCAAAGGCATTTTAGGTGGCTTCAAGGAAGGCAATTCATCGGGACGAGAATCCCATTCCTTGCCCATAATAACTCCTATTACTGCTACACACACGCCCAACAAAATTGTTCCCATTGCCATGACGGGTGCCAATCTCTTCATCGAGGGCAAAAAACTGAGAGACAATACACAGGGTAAACAAAGCGTCATGACTCCAACGTGTGTATCGACAAATCCAGAGGCACTGATTCGATCCAAAACCGCCAAAACATTTTCTCCAATAAAACTGATAAAGACCGTACAGATCGCCAATTGCTGTGTACAGACACATGCACTGACATACGATTGAAATTTGGTCCCGTACGCCCATTCTCCGACATCGGGAAATGTTAGATTGGTTTTCGAACTGGCTCCACTGGCTGTTTCCAAGTTGTTGTTCATGCCACTGTGTATACTGCCAGTATCAGGATTGGCCGTAATGGTATTGCCATTCGCCGCGTAATTTTGAGTGCGTTCAATAAATCTCTTCAACTTAACCACTGTCCAACAATTGTAGGAAGACCATAGTGCCATGGTAAATACCGCAAGTGAACCATAAAACACCCCCAATTGACTGAGTGCCCAAGGGAGACTTTAATAATAATTAAAGGGCAACATGCAACATGAAGCGAGGCTACTATTGAGATTCAGCATTCAAAGTATAACTCTCGCATATTTCACAGACAACGCTCCAACCTACCTCAACATTCCGGCCCCAAAATATCCTTTCAAGAGATTCAAAAAGGCCTCAACGGGCGTCGTTCCGTGATGTTCAAACTCGGATTCCGAAGATCCAGCATCGCTCAGTACCTCCTCGTTATTATTGACGTTCACACTGTCGTAATAACCGACGACGCCCCTTCCATTGCTGCCACTTCTCTTGTGTCGCAACAGAGGCGATGCAGCACCTGCAGGTTTTGACATGGCTCTGTTTTGAACTGTTCACTCTCGAGATCTCTTATTATTAGTAATATGGTGTTGAGATTGATACCTCCTGTAGTAGCTAGACAACGTTTGCTTGTTGGTGTTTGGTTGTACTAGCTACAGTAGTAGTCTAGATTAAGGCTACTTAATTAAACTCGTCATCACCGGCGCCCTCCTATGAATCATGAAGTGGAAGAAGAGAAAAGATTCTTATCGAATTGAATGGAATTAGAGAGCCAGGTGAACACCCAGCAAAAGCCGTGTGTGCGCCAGGTGGAAAACATCTGTCCGTCCACCTGTTCTTGCCGTCTCAAAATAGTAGTAGATCAAAACGACTGAATGATGTCAAAAAAATGAACTGGTCCCTACTGGTACCAGTTGCTTCTATTGGTTTTCTACAGTATTACTATAGATGATTTCGCTACCGAGTAGCAATGACTTTACTAGTAGAAGCTTTTGCCCCCGTGGGATGAACTGGCAGATCATGCGGAGTTCGGAGTACCGTACTATTTATTACAGTACTACTAGCTAGTACTAGTCACTACTGTAGTAGTAGTACATACTGGTACTCCTCTATTATTATTTCGCTCCTGCTCCAATACTAGTAGTCTCGACTACTAGTACCAGACTAGTGCAAGCAACTCACCTGCCATCTTTGTGCATTACTTGTAATTTACAAATAAATAATCAAACTTTCTTTTGTAGGAGCCAAAACGAACGAGAAAATCTCGAAGCAAAATATGGGATATTGGAACGACAGTGACAGCGAGTCCAACAACCTGGATGAAAGTATGATGTCCTGCTCGGGCGTGTCCTTTGACGTTGGTCGTCGCCGCTATCCTGCTGGTATGGACGATTCATCCAAGAAACACAATTTTAAATTCAGTTGGGACGACAGTGGTATTAGTAGTGTTTGTACGGCAGACTTGGACGCCAGCGAAATTAGTTTTGGTGGTGGTGGTGGTATTGCAAAGCAGAAGCATGAACGCAAGCGAAATTCCCAGCTTGCCTCACCTCTGGATGAAATATTGGAGCAAGTCGATGGTGTAGCCTACGAAGACGATGATGGGCTACCGGAACTTTTGTTATCTTCTGGTGACGAGGGAAGTAGCGAGAAAGGGAATCTGCCTCTTCCCGTCCAGAAAACCAAATCACTTGTTGATGATACTGCTGTCGTCGAGCCTCCAGAGCCTCAGCGAGAATGCGCCATCAAATTTCAGGAACCCTTAATTACACATCACCTCGAGTATGTTCAAGAAGAAGATGCTCCTTTGACTGTATGGGATGATGGACACGTGACAGAAGACCATGACCAAATTTCATGGGAGGATCAGGACTATGAAGAATTGCCTTGGCATCTGGTGCCCGATCTTGATCAAGACGACGAATTGACCAAAAGATGCAAAGAGGTCATTTCCAATTCTAACAAGAAAGTGATTGGCAGGGAAATAGACAAAGGAGAGGAACCCGAAAATGTACAGGAGGAATGCGATGAAACTTTTAAGCGTCGTGTGGATCGAGTCGAGGCTTTGGTAATTTGCTTCGTCCTTGTTTTGAGAAATAAACAACTACGAAGGAAGCAATAGTCGGGTGTAAAATACAGCAACCTTCCTGCTCCAATCAAATGGAGAACTACTTCATGTCTCTAAGGAAACCACATGCTGACACCAGCAAAATCTTGGCTATACATTAAAATCATGATGAGAATACTTACTCTTTTTAGACTACTCTTATTCTTATCGTCCAAACTTGTCCAGGACTTCCTGTGCTAGCTTGAGATCTGCCTGAACCTTCTTACGACGATAGAACTGGCAGGCGCAGCCATCACCAGTGCACATAATATCCGAGTGCACTGTACCGTGAATACGCTGGGCGGCAGCCCACAGGTTGTTGTAGCGTAGCTCAGCCTCACGCATCACAGCCAACTTTTCCATGTAAATTTCAGCCTCACGGGGCTGACAGTGCCTGCACAAGAAACCCTTGGAAGAGTCTGTAATAGCGGTCTTGCAGCCAACGCACGTCGCCGTTTTGACAGCAAACATCATCAAACTGCCCTTTCGTGCGCTGGGAGTGGGAATAAAGATCTTGCGAGTGTGATCTCCTTGCAAAAGATTCTTTTCAACATTGTCGATAATTGGCTCAAAGATACGAGTCAGGGGCTTGGCAAGCTGGTTGCTCAAATACCATTTGCAGTCAATAGGTAGATTATTCTCCAAAACGTAAATGGGATCTTCGGCTTTTTCGAAATTGGCAGCGCCCTTGGCCCCTGTTATAATAACGTACGGCACACGATCTCCCATTTGGGGTGCCGAACCAGCATCTCGTTTTCGCATTCTGGCTGCGAGCTCTACGTGAGCTTGCTTGACCTTATAGTCTTCCTTCTTGCCCCCCAGGCCCAATGCGTACTCGGCTCCTTTGTTAAGACTCTTGGTAATTACCAACTGCGAAATGTCCATTTTGTTTTGAAGCAAGTCAGAAATTTGCGACTTTACGTATTTGATGGCGCCTGGCACATCTTGATCAATAAGAATAGTATTCAAGGATGTCTGGATCAAGTCACGAACAAGAGCGCAGTTATCTCGCCGGACAGTTTCGAGACCTTTGGTGTCCATTTTGTCGTCTAAAAAATTAAATTACAATGTGTGAGCGTCCTCCGAGTCTAGTTGGGCACAAACAATAGAAAGGGATGTCAAATAAATAATAACTTACACTTGTCTTCCTTGGTCCACATGAGACCGGCATAGCGTTTCTTGTTCATCAAGAGGTATGGGTAGTAAACCTTTTCGAATTCCAAGAGAATAGGGCTTGGAAAAATCTTGGACGCTTTTTCAGCTGCTTCCTCTGCTAAGCGAAACGCCTTGGAGAGTTCACTTGTGCCAAATTTGACCATGACGGAGTCGGTGTCTCCATAGACAACCACTGCATCATGTTCGTATCCGTTGGCTATTGTGTAGGTCGCCTCCACAAACTCCTTGGTCTTTTCCAACAAGTACCGACCGTACGAAGTTGTCGAGGAGGCAATGGGTAGACAGGGAAGATGACCAACAATAGCCCCGGTAAAGCCGTACACAGAGTTGGCCGACACTTTCAAAGCAAGCTGTCTACCATTCTGGACGGTCCTTTCGAACTCAGTTGGGGCATTCTTCATGTCCTTCTTGGCTCGCTTACGAGCGCTCAACAGTTCCTCAAGAATTGTGGGCAAAATACCCTTTTTGACGTTCGAGTGAACAAAGCAATGTCCATTTTCACTCTTTTTGTAAAGACTTTCGTCGACGCGGTTCAAATCCTGCGGGGGCACAAGGGTCGAGTAGCACAAGTTCCAAGCTTGCATAATGGAAGGGTATAGCGAAGCGAAATCCAAGGTAGCAATTGGTTCTTTGTAATACTGTTTGATAGGGTCCAAGACGGTAGCCCCTTCGTACCCGACGTCGTCACCTGCACCCCCAGTTTTAGCCAGTGTTGGGACCAACAACTTTTCTTCCTTTGTCTTACGAAGAATCATCGAAAATACCTTGATTTGTTGTCCACGGGAAATCAAAAAGGACATGGGCACTCCTGTGACACGCGCCATCTCAATGTAATTGACCAACACACTCAGCTTATCCATGAGACGCTGAGGTAGCAAGGCATCCTTCAAACAGTACACGGCCAACCGATGGCGGTCCTCGTCGCTTCCATTTTGCAAATCGGAAATAATGCTGTGGTGAACGTCTTCTTTTTGCTGTCCCAAAAATTCGGAGCAAACACTGTTGAGCGTGTAGGAACTCAGCTTGTGGTTGCGCTGCATATACGGGAGCATATCAAAAATGACACGACCATCAATGGTAGTTTCAATGTTGGATCGCTTTCCGTAGGCCGACGACTGGAATATTGTATCCTTCATTTTGGTCCGAGCGTTTTTGATACGTCCCCACATATTAAAATTGGCCAACTTGGCCTTGGACGTGGACCCATTCTTAGACAAGGCCGCGGCTCGGTCTAATAAATAAGGTATGTCAAAATTTTGCACATTGTAGCCGGTAATGATATCTGGGTCGGCCAATTCTAAACAGGCTCTCCATTTCATGAGCATATCTTCCTCTTCTTGACTCGAAATGACTTGAGCACCAACAATGGGAAGACATCCCTTGAGGGTAAACACGTTTTCAATGATAGGTTTCTTGTCGCCGTAAACCGTGATTGCATTAGCAATTTGAATGACAGGATCCTTGTCCGCTTCGGGAAAGTGTCCCTTGCGTCCCTGGCATTCGATATCCACCGAGAGGATACGAATAGGAGCAATCTTGTTCCATTCGCCTTCAGATTTTCGTGCAACAATATCGTCGTATGAAATGTCAACTTCCATCTACATATACGTATGTAAATGCGTACGTGCATGATCGTTTTGATAATATGAGAGAACGATTTTAGAAAAGGAGAAAACATCAAACAAACACGGGCGTTAGCTTGTATCTTCTAGCCCAGCTTACCTGACAGTGAGTCGTCTTGTTGGTTTCCGACCGAAATCGGTAGGTTTCCGAGGGCAAAGTCAACCATCCAGCTCCGGTAATATCTTGATCAATCATGTACCGCAGGACAAACGGCACGTTGCATTCGAATGGCTCGAAACTGAGTTCCTGGGCGGGTGCTCCAGGAACAATGGATCCTCCCAGATCCACGCCCTCTCCCATGACACGTTTGAGGGTCGGAACAAGCGTAGGCATGGCGAGGTAAACTTTGATAAATTGTGTATGTTTGGTTTCGTATCCCATAATGCTCTTGTGATCGCTCGTGTACTCGACTCCCAGTACGTACTGTTGAAGAGTGGTACCCCGTGCTGCCATACGCAGTCGATCATCGAGTACCTTGCGAATATTTTTGAGCGTCTTGCCACGGTTCTGTTCGAACATGCTCGGCTGAAATTCCGGCGACGGCAAGGCAAAGTAGGCGTACGGCGTAAATCCGTGGATAAAGACAGTGCAGGAATGTCCGGTTTCGTTGACTCCAAAAACACGAATGACGGGCACCTCTTGGCCATTGGTATTTCCCACCACAGTTTGTTTGGACCGATTGGGATTTTGCTCCAAGGGTTTACCACCAACCGTGTCAATATCGAGCCATTGAACATTGAGATCTGCCTTGTTGTCGCAGTCGGCTGCCAGAGGAGGTCGGACCCATTTAGATTTGGAAGCAGCTACCACGTGATCGTCAAAACTGTCGTAGGCAGAACTGCCGGTATTTTCTTCTTCTCCTTCTACTGCTACTTCGTAAGATTGAGCAATTTCTTCTTCTTCTTCTGCGGCCATGTCAATTAATTCTTCGTCGTAGAGTTCTTCATCTTCTATTAAATCATCCTCGCCGCCTCCACGGATACGTTTGAGATCCTGTTGATCCCATCCTTCCTCATTGGATCGTTTGGTGGGAGACATTTTTGTTGTTGCACTTTGGTTATTGTTACTTGAAGTGGATTCGACTTCCAAAATAAACTTCTTGTTTGCCACTGTAGCACCAATGTTGCTCGTCCCTCTCAAACAAAAAATAAATGACGATAAAGTAGGTCTAGCTAGACCTACTAGCTAGCTCTAGTAGTGAAGATCAGATTTGTGAGATGTATTGAGCTTCGTCACAACATTGAAAAAGGGCGCCAACGTGCAATCGTTGCGTCATTGGAAAACCTTAATCCTACACACAAAATGTTTCTGCAGACACCCCTCCCCCCGGGCACCGAACTTGTCATCGACCAGGTATTGAGGTTGTCCTCGGGAGAAAAGACAGACAGACAAGTTCAAAAGGTTGTTTACAGGCAGGTCATTTATTTGAACCAAGTAGGAGGAGCGCAAAGCACCGGCACAACGCAGAAACCAGTCCCACTGGAGTGGAACAATCATGGGTACCTGGTAGTAGTGTCGCACAGTCAGAAGACGGAGATAGTGCGCTTTCACCAACATGCTTTGTCGAATCCTTGCGGCGTGTACAAAAGAAACCCATGACGACAACAAGAAGTGACAATGTATTGGTCACCTTTTCCTTGGGATTTTAATTTTCTTTCGGTTGCCTGTTTTTGTCGTCATTGTTGAGACCTGACGCCTGTTAAATTACGCCTGTTTTTCTTCTTTTTGAAATCTAGAGTCTAGACTATACAACCAACTTTGTATCTTTTCCGAATGAAAAGTCCTCCTTTTATAATTTCACAAAACTAAATTGATTGTATTAATGGGTTATATGTTATAAGCTGGTATACTGGTTAATTTCTCAAAGCTACAAGGTCATTAAGCCGAGTTTATAAGTGGGCGGGCGGATCGGCTGTAGAGTGGGGGCATTTTCGTTTGCTCGCCATATTACTTATTATTATTTCGCGGATCGCTTTGCTCCGTTATATGCTTTTTTTCGTGTGAGGCACCCCATTTGGCAGATACCTCATGCAACCGATCTACAAATCTGGAATGCGATGCCAATTTCGCTACTTTTTCGTAGTCCGTGTTCGTCGTGCTTGATCTGCTTGCGTTGGTTGTTGCTGTTGCCGTTGCCGTTGCCGTTGCCGTTGCCGTTGCCGTTGCCGAGACACCCCAGAGAGGAGATGGCAGTTCTTGTTTTTGTTTGTATTGAGGCTGAGGAAGACTTCCCCGTCTAGCTGTAACAAAGCCGACGACGAGTAGCCAGAGGAGAAGAAAGAACAAGTGAAGTGTCGTTTTCATTATTTTGGTTTTTTTTTTGTGCAATGGTAAGAAGGAGTTAATTAGTAATTTATTTAATTTTGTGCTCAGTCTCAAGTTTTGGTTCGCTTATTTTCATAATTTTCTGTTGTGATGAGTGATGATGATAATATTATGATTTATGATAGCTTAGTTCTCGTTTGTTTCAACGCATCCAGCAAGCAAGAGGCATCAGGCGCCAAGCACGAGTCCTGCACAATCTTGCTTCAGGTTCTCATTAAGAACTCACACCCTAATGCACGATGTATGACTTATGTGCGTCTGATGTGCATTACATTGTTGTAACTCCCCACTAGACCCTACTTATTCACCTACCACCCCCCAGCATTCATCACCAGGCAATTTCTTGTTCTTGGAACAAATGTCGTCCTGTAAGAAAATCCGATGCTGGCAAGCTTGCCAACAGGACGGGTGTTACAGCCCCTCGTTCGGCTGGTAGGACTCCCTGTTGGTTGTTTTGATCTGTTGCACAAAATCCAGGATCCACAGAATTGCACATGATTTCAGGGTAGTCCCGTGCTAGGATAATTTTGGTCAGCGCTATGATGCCCAACTTGCTCATACCATAACACGTATTGGGCCAGCCTTTTGCAGCATGCGATCCTGCTTCGACGTCGGCAACAAAGGTCTGCATCAGCTCCTTTAAGCGTGGCAGCTGCAGCTCTGGGTCCGTCAAGGTTTGAAGCAACTCTGTTGATTTTAAAATGGCCAATCGTCCCGCGGAACTCGCAATGTTAATGATGCGTGGTGATTGAGATTTTTTCAAGAGTGGTATCATGGTTTCCGTCACTGCCAGGGTCCCAAAAAAATTGGTCTGTACGGTAATTTCAGCCTGCTGTTCAAAGGGTGTATATTCAACTTTTCCGTAGAGCGTGGGGTCGTTGAAACAAATGGCAGCATTGTTGATTAGAACGTCTAAATGTCCCTCCTCCCTTTTGATTTGATCATAGGTTGATTGTATGCTATCTGGACAGGTAAGATCCAAACGGCAACAAATGATAGTAGACTTTGCTGCATCACAGTCAGACTCGGGAAGTAGGCTTTGGTTGATCTCTTGGACAGCCGCTTTTCCCCGATCCATATCCCGACTTCCTAGAAAAACCTTCCAGCTTTCGCCATTCTCTTTGTTAATACTGTTCTGGCATAACATGCGAACGATTTCTTTGCCGATGCCCTTATTGCCACCCGTGATGAGCGCTACTCGTTTGGTGGATGAAGTCGACATGGCAGTCATAGTAGTTGGAAACAATGCTGCCATCCAAATAAATAGTAATTTCAAATTAAGAAGATCGACCATTGACAGGCTTCGCTCTTCAGGGATACTGGTTTGCTTTTTGTAGATGTCGGATGGGGGGATCTGTGTTAAACGTTGGGTAGATGTTCGGTGCAGAGTGCAGAGTGCAAAAGATTCAACATGGTAGACCAATCTATTATCATGGTACCGGTACCAGGTACAGTATTTAAGACTGGCGCAATAGAAACCGGGGGCTAGTCTGTCTGTCGCCCGGAAAAGTCAATTTTTTGATAGGCATACCATTGGATAGTCTTTTGAATGCTCTATTCAGTGATGGAGCTCTTGTAATGATCTGGATGTTTTTCATATAGAAAAAGAAGTTTCAAACTTAAAATTAACAGGGGGGACTGAGCCACAAAGTGAACTTCAACGGCCCATACTAACTCAAAATCTTTTTAGGGTTCTCCGGATGACGGACAGATTTCAGCCCCCGGTTTCTATTGCGCCAGTCTTATTTATTAATCGATCAATATTTTCATGCTGTATCAGAAGCCTAGGAAGCACACACAACTTCTTAGTCCCTGTCCTTCATTTTAGGGTTCAGGGTTTGTTCCTTCGAACTTTCGAACTTGGAAACCTACTCCACCAGCATTTCGTTTAACAACAATAGCTTAGTACCAATAAGGATGCGACATGTCCTTGCTTTGAGATAACGGAAAAAATTTAATGGACAGCAATTCCAAAGGGAGCCTTGCTTGGATCAAGGCACAGTAGATTGCATAATTACTATGCAAAAGAGGATTCGATTCCGCATGCATTGTTGCGCGATGTGGGTCTTTTCGTCTTATGATATTCAGCAGCACAATGCCTGAACTTGATACTGGGTTTAGTTGCTTACGGTAGTTGCCTTGCCTCTTCTGTTTTGTTTTTACATGATAATTATTAGTACTGTATAATATTACTAATGCACTGGCTTTGGAGGCACCTCCATATTTAGGGTTAAAGCTGAGCAGAGTTCTGACGCACCTCAGCTCTTGCCGTCCGTTCGCATTTGAAAAAAAGCGATCACATTTCGGTTGCTGCTGAAAGTCGACTCGGAGGAAAAAAATTAAAAATGCAAGTCCCCTTCTTGGCGGGTCCGCAAGATTTTAATACCGTAACCAAGAGATTACTTGATATTATTTTTTAAATCCCTCAGACTGCATTCTTGAGAGTAGTCTCTTCGAATCCGACTGCTTTCGCATTCCTCTCATACGAGTGCATTTTAACGTCCGAAAAGACTCGAGTTAACTTACACAACTGCATTTAACATCATGTCGACAGCTGTCCGTCAACGCAATGTCATGAAACCTACCTCTATGGAAGCTTCTCATCTCGACGTTGCCATGGGATATGATGCTACTGCCAGTCCTGCCGATAGTATAAGCAGCAATCCTAACAAGTATCCCAAGGACTCTCCGTATCAGTACCTGGCCCGAGTCTTGCTGCGTCGCAATTTTTTCTTGCCCCTTTTGGTCTTGTTGTACATTGTGGGTCCTACTGCTAGTCATATTCCTCGGACACTTTGGGTCTGGGCTTCTCATGGATTTGTTACAGAGTTTCTTTTGGGTGCTGGACTGCATGATCTTGTAGGAAGCATGGTGAAGGATCCACACCAATTAATGGTAGGAGATGTCTCGCCGCCTACTCCTTTGGCCGCCTACAAAGATATTATCCTGGAAGAATACGAGCAATATCGCTCCAAGCACGAAATTCCCATTATTTCCAATCTCGATCCCGAGGAGCATGGTCTACTTGACACCAAGGGTCAATGGAAGACAGTCTTTGTAAAAGCCATGGGAAGGTATACGTGTGCATCTGCTCATTTTCCTCGGACTCTGGAAGCAGTTCGGAACAGCGGATTAACGGCCTACAGTATTATGTTCTCTCGACTGGCACCGGGACAGAAGATTGAACCACACACAGGCTTCTCCAAAATGGCAGGTGCAGTTAAGCTATTCCAATCATGAACTTCGCGCACACATTTACAAGTGCTCACCTTCTTTTTGCTGTCATTTCTTTGTGCAGATTCAAATATATCATTTAGCACTCAAAGTACCTGTCCAAGAATCGGCTGTGAAAGAATCAAACACGGCTCCTGTACGCCCCTACCTGAGCGTCCGAGAATGCGAGGGCGAAGATGATCTGAGTGACAACCCACCGGGAAGGTGTCGTTTGGAAAAGTACGAGTGGACCGAAGGCAAAGAATTCATCTTTGATGATTCCTTTACCCATTGGGCCGAAAATCCAACCGATCAGGAACGACTCGTTCTATTTTTGCACATAAAAAGAATCGATTTTAAGGGGTGGCGGGAAGAATTGATTGCCTCCATCATGTGCTACATCTTCTCCTGGAAACCCTTCGAAAGTGTCTCCCTAGTGATCAAGGGAACTGATGCCATGTGTGCTTTGGATACTTCCGAAACCACGGCATAGCGCTACAATTTTTAAATACAAAGATAGTCATAATATCAAGGCGAAGCTATGACATTACTTTCATAATACTATAAAGGAGGCATCCTACCTTGTCTTGCCTTATTTCTTTCTTTTCTAGACTCCATCAATGGACTGTTATCTCCCAAGTACGACGAGCCCATCCACCGTGCCAGTTTTTGATTTTGTATGCCATTCAAGGAAGCCAACTCGTTAAGTCGAGATTGCAGTGCTGTTTGTTGTTGTCTCTGGTCCTTGCACGTTGGAAGACGAACAGCCGTAATCATTACATTTTTCGCCGTGTGTTCTCCTCCAATGAATTCAAAGACTTGGACCTGATATCCAGCAAGTTCCAAAAGCAATGCTCGCATACTATCGGTGACCATTTCGGCGTGACGTTCACGGTATACATTGTGTCGCAACATGTCAGCTAAAGGATGCTGCTGTTTCCCACCAAGATGAGCATTCAGTTGTGGTCTAACTTCTTTGTGACAACATGGAGCTACTACAATAATATCAACCTGACGGGAAATGCCGCACCATAAGGCATCATCGGTAGCTGTGTCACAGGCGTGCAAGGCAATCAGTATATCCAGCATGTTGTGGTGTTCGTTAGCCCCAGTAATAGTAGACGTGGGAGGGACATCCAAAACTAATTGCTCAATTGAACCTTCTTCGAAGGATACTCCACCAAAGGCTTCGCCCAATGATTTCGTAATATCATTCATTTCAGCTACTAATTTTGGGCGAACGTCAAAGCCGACCGATTTTACTGTTTCGAACTTTTGGCAAAGATAGGAATGAAGCGAAAACGTTAGATAGCCACGACCACACCCCATATCCATGACGACTGGAGTTACGGTATTATCACTGGCTGAAGATGTCGCTCGACTGACCAAATTGCCCACAATTTCAACGAATTTTTGACATTGTCGCAATTTTGAAGCCATGGCTCGTTTGGGCTTTCCATTGGTGTCGGTAACGCCCAGTGCCTGGAGAAAGCCTGCCTTGGTATCGAGTGGTACATTCTTGATTCGATCATGCTCATCCACTACTGCAGTCACATTTTTTCTGTTACTTTCAAATTTGGAATGTTTCAGACGGGGATTTTGGGTGGCATAGGCAACGTCTAATTCGAGAGTGTGCGACGTTGTGGCGAGTACACCCTTCTGTATCCCGAGCACACTCTTGGTAAATTGTTGCTCTGAGTTTTCTCTTACCAGCGCGTCTTTACTTCCCCATTCTGATAAAGGAACATACATTTCTATGTTTTTATTGGTGCTACGACTCCTTGTAATGCCCTGCTGAAAGGGATCCAATATCGTCTCAAGTGCATCTTTGAAATCCTCAAGGTTTCTGTCTTCCAACATGGGCCAATTCTTGACAATATCGGTCGCTAAATGATATTTAAATGTCATTTGCAGAAACTGCTGATCTTTCAGCTTAATGCGTCGCCCTGAGACTTGTTTCATACAACCTCGTAATAATTCTTCATCGTCCAAAATGGCAGCAGCAGCTGCTGCTGCCGCGGTGGTCATTTTTTGGCTCTTTTTCGTCCTGGTTTGTTTGGGTGGTCCTTGAAACACCAAAGAAACAAAGGTTTCATCTTTTAGCGACTCGATTATACTGCTGATAAAGGAGTGTCTCATCTCTTGGATTTGAACTTGTCGGTTGTGATTGGAGGTCGCTTTCGCATCCTGTTTGGTAGCAGAAACGGAGACGCCAAACAGTACTTGCTGTACATTGACTGTGCTGCGTGATATTTTTTGATTCGGAGAGACTGCAGCATTATGCAATGGATCTGGAGCAAATGCAATTACGTGCTGAACAAGGTAAAGCAGAACGTATCCGGCTGCATGTTTGTACCGTCGCCGAACATTATCAGGAGTGGAGCTGGCAGGCCTTTGCCGCTTGGAAGCTCTCTCTGAAAAACGTGGGAGCATATGTGGGCTATCTAGCTGGATAACAAAAAGTTACTAGTATATGGTTACACCCTTAACACTTCTTATGCACCTCTTTACGTGAGGCAGTAGTAAGATTCTGTGTTTGTTTCAGTTGAGCAAAATCAAAAACCATTACTATTATTTTATGGCCAACTTCAGCTATGATGACGATGAGCATGACAAGCACTTAGAAACCCGTAGACAGCTCATAACCTTCTCTAACTACAGTTTTTGGCAGTCCACGAGCAATTTTTATTGTGATTATTTGTCTCCAGTTGGGCAGCTTTTCAAAAAGACACTTCTGTGCCTCTTTTAGGAGGCGGTGGAATGTGCAAGATTTATAGGAGCGCGTTTGATGAAATCCTTCCAAGTCGTCGGGAAACGAGATAGCCTTGTTACCATGATCTATTTCTTGCTATCGTTCATCGTGACTAATATACACGTAGGATGCCATGAGTGATGTCTTCAACAGTCCGTATTTTTTTAAGCTACCGAGCAGCGACGAATTTTTCAAATTTTGCACAAGCTTCAAGTATCCCACCATCCAATTCGGATGAATCTGCAACGAGCGTATCACCATCTACAAATCGAATTGTCATATCGAGCGTCGAATCTAGACTGGAGGATATATCAGATGCTGAACAGCCATCTAGCTTGTGCTTTCGTATTGGCGTCGTTTTTGCTAATGCTTCTTCATACTCCTTTCTTTCCCGGTGCACTTTTTCTTCGACATTTTCTTTGAGAACATCCACCCACGCTCCTCCGGACAACTCTTTTCCAGTCAAATCTTTCACAATGTCGAGAAACGCGCGAGAATTGCCGCACTCCCAATACGCCTTGGTCAGAGTCGGACCAACCTTCGGATTGTCCACAATATATCCGTCTCTCTCCTTGAAGAAGCGGCGGGTCTGGTGGACCGACATTTCAGCCAAAATATAGCCATGATAGTAACAGCTTGCTTCATCGCTGATAATGTGAGGATAAGCTACAATAGGCCGAAGAGCATAGCCGCCCTGAACATCCAATTCCATTTTGTCGGCAAGTTCTATAACTTTTTCTGCCGTGACTTCCTCTTCGGGTAGCTCGTACAGTGCCTTTTCAAAATAAGACACGGATAGCATCCCGCGTAGCATCAACACTGCGAAGGGATGGGCTGACTCTATCTCCTCCTTCAAGAGATCAAAAGGAACGGGCTCATCTTTGTCGTTTTTGGCGTAGATGGCTCTCCAGGCACTGTCACCTACCAAAGAATCCAAAAACATACTCTGATTTTCTGCATAAGGGACACTTGTTGGTGCACGCTCTTGACTAAACAACGGGCTAGGTTGTACCACATTCTGCAGCGGCATTGCTGGTGAGATGTAAGTTATAGAAAAAAATTACAAAGCTTTTGTTCAAGAATATGCAAAGGGCACGTACCGCAAAGTGAGCTGCATGTCCTGCTTCATGCAGAAGCACCTGGAGAGCTGCCAGACCGCTGCCTTTTGCTTTTGGGTCAGCACAGCTCGTAAAGTTCGTCGTAGATGGCTGGAAAGTTTTATCCGGCTTGATCCAAGCAACCTTGGGCCAGTGGCAGAACCCATTATCGTGTTTGTTCTTGCGTTCCAGTAGGTCCAAGTTCATCACAGCTCCTCTATATGAAATTCCCAAGGCAGCGTACGACCTGACGTATCGTTCGACGGCTTTACCGAAGGGAAAATAAGGCTCGAGCTTGACTTGAGCATTACCAGATATCATAAACCCAGTGTTCCAAGGCTGCAGGGCGTCTTTTCCAAATCTGGCTTCGAGTTCTTGGCGTGCTTTAATCATAATGGATCTTGTGTCTTTCTCCAGTGAATCTAGAATTTCAAACAGCTTGTCCTTGCCAAAACCCTCCGAATTAGTAACTTTATAGTCGTAGAAGTCCTGAAAACCCAGTCTCTTGGCCATTCTCGTTCGAAGTTTGATAATTTCTACAAATCCATGCTCGAGACAAAAAGGCCCGATAGAACGCAGGGCATCATAACAGGCTTTCCGGACGCTTTCATCTGGATGTGTCTTCATGACATTCCTCAACCCAACGGATGATGTCTCGCAAAAGCCACCGTTTTCTGGAAGATTGTATCCAAGTGTGAGGGAGCGATTCCTGGCAAGCTCCAGTTCTCCTTCTAATTTGGTGGTCTCTTCCCGAATGGCTTTGATGGCTGGGGGCATGCTGTAGCAACCACACGTTTTGATAATAATATCCAGTGTCTTGACCAAATCTTCGGGAGGCTCACGTTCGGATGACACTATATCCGTCCGAAGTCGTTTGGCCATGGAGAGCGCTTCGGAACTACTTAGCAGATCTTCCATCTCCTTCTTGGTTTGACTTAGCAATTCTGGAGTATAGGCGAGAGTAGTTGTGGAAGACAAGGCCATTTTAACTCCCCAAAACTGTTGCTCAAATGCCAAGTGCTTGGCTTCATACTCAGTATTGAATTTATTTACAAAGTCTTGGGCATGCTCAAGTGTGGTGTCCATGGTAACGAGGAAAATTAATCGGACTGTGGAAAGGAGCGACGAGGATTGAAAATTGAATGTGGAGTACTGGTAGTAGCTTTTAGTAGCTACAGTACTCCGTAGCTACTACTACCTAGTAGTCTAGTAGAGTAGACTGTGTATTGTACCTGGTACTACACAAGCAAGTAGTCTATTCAAGAATGAATCCAAAATTGCTGCACCATGTATCGCACACTAGTTCAGACGTTAGTGCATGATTTATTAAATTTTCAATCCGCACTGAGCAAAATTCAACTCTTCTTTTTTTGCTGTATTGTATTATTCTTTAAACCTTTTACACGAGTATACATCTAACAAAGCGGCTGTCGCGAAAAGTAGGAGCATGTAATCCATATGAGCAACATAGCGTTTCCTCATGTGTTTAGGGTAGCATAGCCTCCAATTGTCGACGTCTAGACCGGTCCATTTCTTGAAATATTTCTTCTGCAGAGGGATTGTATCCATTCCGACTGTGAATTGAAGAAAAATCGCTCATCAGAGAGTGATCACTTAGATTCGTCAGAGCATGCGCTGCTTGTGCATGTGCGTGTGCTTGGGCATTGGCGAATTGCGATTGCTGCGCAGCCGCCAAAACACCGGCTGCAGAAGTGTGAGCATCGGTCCCGTAGAGTCCCCCCAAAGCCGCCACCGTAGGATCAAAAGCAGGACGAGCCGTGGCCAAACCCATGGGCACGTCCATCATTTCGACATCGACAGCATCACCCATTCCCACTGCACCTCCCACTGCTGCTGCTGCTGCCGCCGCCGCAGCAGCAGAACCTGGAATGGGTCTCGGTTCGTAAGGATTTGCTGAGAGTTCGGCTCCAGAACGCGGTGCAAATTTGGACATTAATCCAGTAAAGGTACCCGTAGAGTGTCCGCTGAAATTGCTGATTCCACTAAAATTGGAGTGTCGACTCAGGCTCAACATGCTGTGATTGCTCAAATTGAGCCCACCAGGACCTGTCAGACTACGATTAAATAGATTGCGCTGGTGTCCACTACCAATACTCAAGGCACTGTGGTTGCTCAAATTTCCCAGACCACTGTTATAGCTCCAATTCAAGGCACGATCCAACGCCGCTTGTTGACTACGAGCACTGTTCGAGGGTATGGCACCGGCACTGCCCCTGGCTATAGCGGCGGCTGTTGCAGCCGAAGGTGCAGCCAGTGTAATGGGTGCATCGGTATTCCATAAGCGAGCCTGACCTGATAGTAAGGCATTTTGATTTTGTTCCAACAGTTTGCGGAGAGCCGCAGCTGGGTCAGCGGGATCCTGACCCTGAGAAGGCACTGCCGTACCGACATGTGCCGAATCGATGGAATTGGCTGCAGACGGTCTGGCAGCCCGTTTCGAAGCTGTTGCCTTAGGCTTTTTGGAACGTGAAGCAGCTGCCTTTCTCTTTTTTGTTTTTTCTCCTCCTCCTTCACTAACGCTGTCATCTCCTTCTCCTGCTCCTGCTCCTCCGCCGCCGCCACCGTGAACTTTCATTTCCTTTTCTTCTTCTCGCTTGAGTTTCTTGTGGGCCCGACTGGACTTGTAATTATCCTTGAGGGCATCACGAAATGCCTGAGCAGTCGTGATCCGTTGACTCGCCTCTTCTACGCGGGACCATCGACCCGTGGCCAAATTCTGCTTGACAAAGGCGTAGTGGGATTTATCGCGGACCCGCGTCAACACTCGTAAAATAATGGAACTCTTGTGTGCCTTGGTCGTAGCGGCAGAATATTCCTCCAATTCCTCCTTCACGTAGGCCCTAAAACGGACGTTGCCAGGATGTTGCGCTACCTTTTTTCCGCGACCGACAATGACCGTATCCGGACAGGGTGCGTAATCGGGAGGTAATTCCAAGTCGTGTTTGCTGTCATCGTCTAACATGGACGAGTCATCCTGCTGCGATGCTACGGATGCAGGACCAACAGCACCTTGCATGGCCATCATACTTACAACTGCCTCATTGAGAGGAGGCGGGTTCATGCCATGACCGCCATAGAGCTGGCTCATATTCTGTTGCTGCTGCTGTTCATGCGCAGTGAGGCCAGTCTGGCCTGGGGTCATCCCGTAGTAGGGATTTGAGGAACTCATGTACGCCATATTCGGACACTTATTTGCGTGCTCGATGGCTTAATAAAGAAGTTTAAGTTGAAAGGATGACTATGCAAGGCTATTCAGTGAATGGATCTGTAATGGGACTGCTGTATGTGTATACGACGGGTTCGCTTCTGATCTCCTCGTGTTGGTATGCTGTTGCTTTTTGGTTTCAAAGTAAGGAAAGTTAACCAACAGCAATCTATATGTTATTTTATTTGGAGAGCAGAAATTAAGAGTCGGCGGAAGAAGAATAAGGCTATGACCCAGAGTGTGATTGAATAAAACAGGAAGCAGTGTCGACCACAGTTGCGAGGTCAGTTGCGAGAGTGTTGCTTTATGTTTGTGTTTGTTGGTTGTGATGATTGAATACTACCTGATACTGGTAGTAGCGTACCGTACTACCTGGTACGGTAAACAATTAAAAAGGAGACTCTCCGTACTAGTAGTACCCGTAGTTTACCGTACACCGCCGCATGCGTAGTCAACGCCGGTATGGTACTTTGCTGGCACTCGAATTCTACTGCCTCTGAAGTAGACTACGTACTGTACATAAGGAGGCAACTGCTCGGATGTTGTCGCCAACACAATTAAGTAATCGTAGTATTTAAAAAATATAATGTTCTCCGGCATTCAACTGTAAAGAATGATGGATTCAATTAGTAACAGTGTGACGAACAGACAACCAGCTATTTGGTCATTGAGAGCATTAGTAGTACCAGGTCCGTACCATCAGGCCACTACTAGCTAGTAAAACTACTACGAATAGACTAGTAGTAGTTCTTTTACCGGTACTCATTTCTCAGCCGAGATACTATTACTAGTCTATCGTATGACTGGGAAGCTGTTTTGGCTTAAAAAAATAGAAAAAAAATTGGAAGAAATAATATTATTATGACGATTTACATGGGATCAAATCATTCAGGCTAAAAACTGTCGAGACTGCCTACTACTTCTGCTAGACTACTACTAGTCTAGAGCCTACTAGCTACCCTGGTGGTACTGTAGTAGGGTCTCTACTAGTAGTAGACCAGTAGAAGAATACTCTAGACTAGTACTGTAGTAGCTACTCTAGCTAGCAGTCGAGCACCTGGTCTACTAATCGGAGTACCTGGTAGGAGGAGTGGTCTACTACTAGCTACACTACTACTCGTACTAGTAGTACTGGTAGTACCGTACATAGAGAATTGCCGTCTGTCGGTCATCGGTAAAAACATGGACAACGCACAACAACAACAAAAAATTCGAATAAGAATGTTGTAGAGTAGTGGTAATTAATTAATCGGGCTCATTTTCTTTTTTCGTGCAGAGTTACCAAGAGCAATACTGCTCGTGAATGTATCGCACTTGTTTTTTGTTCCTTCGCTCCCTTTTTTTCCAGCTGTGACATAAGATGACAATATCAACAGGCAAGCACACCTGCAGAAGGTTACTGTGTCGAGCATTACACCATCCTCGAATGTCGCAACACCCAAGCGCAATAACTACTTCTACTAGTACTACCAGTACTATCAAAAGCACCGGTGTCGCAACTCAATATTTTTCTTCCAGTAGTCCTGACAGTAGCAACAGCACCAGCACTGTAGCATTCGACAGAAACATGAAAATACAGCAACGCAACAATGCTGCTCGTGCAGATTCTGTCTGGAAGGACGACCCCGATCGCGTATCGTACGATTACTTTCGAGAAGAAATTGCTCGTCGGCTCATCGATAGACTCGACGACATCAAGCGCGACGACGGCTTTCCACTCGCTCTGGATATCGGAGCCGGATCGGGCATCATTCATCGAGCTATTTGCTCTGACGAAGCCATTAATGGAGTCGGTGGGATCGGTGGTGTACGCAAATTAGTGCAGCTGGAATCCTCCCAGGACATGCTCCATCGAGATGATAGCATTGAATTCGAAGGCAAAGAACTGTGCGATTCCTATCGGATGCATGCCGACGAAGAAGGTACATTGCCTTTTCCAGATGGTACATTTGATTTGGTCATAAGTTCCTGTGCCCTTCATTGGATCAACAATTTACCAGGACTCTTTCGAGAAGCTCATGTAGGTGTACAGAGTACAAAGCATTCGTCTTGTTTGTTGTTGTACATTGTCATTTGTTTTGGCTCACCCAATGATCATTATTCTATCACACCAAAACCTTGTAAACACAACCACTATTTACATGTGTTTCGCAGCGAGTATTGAAACCTGATGGATGCTTTATGTTTGCTATGGTCGGTGGAGAGACCCTACCGGAATTGCGGGTTTCCATGGTAATGGCCGAATTGGAACGAGAAGGAGGCGTTAGTCCTCATGTCGGCCCCTTCGTTGAGTTATCGGATGTTGGTTCGTTGATGCAGCGAGCCAACTTTGCACTGCCAACAGTGGACGTTGATACTATTCATATCACCTATCCCGATGCCTTTGTTTTGATGGAACACCTCCAACGTATGGGAGAAAGCAATGCCAGTATTAAGCGACGAGAGCGAACTTCAAGAGATACGTTGCTAGCAACAGCTTGTATTTACGAGGAACTTTACGGTTCACAACAACCTGGTGAAGCAGAGAAGGAAATCGAAGCATCGGCGCAAGTTATTTATGCTATTGGATGGACACCGGATGCATCTCAGCAACAACCTGATTCCAGGGGCTCAGCAACGCGCAAAATTGGTGAAATTGTAGTAGATAAGACAGAAAACAAGTGAAGGTTCAACGTAAAAAGATTATGCGCATTCAATGTCACGGCAAGAGAATACGCTGCGATTAGCTATTCGTGGTAGACGCCACAGCATCCTTTGCGTTTCTTTGCAACCAAGAGTCCATATCGAAATCACGAGTGCCCCAGGAATAGGACTGGAAACCACTTTCGTTCTTCATATCATTGTGATGCGTTTGTTCATCGGAACGTGCGTGGTGGTGCAACTCAGAATCTTCCATTTTCTTTTTGTTCAACATTATATCAGTAGCCGCCTTCTTACTGTCCAGAATGGATTTGACTTCGACTGGGTTCAGAGATGACGGAACCCGGCCATCAAAATCCAGATCAGTGCTGCCCAACAGCCCTCCTAGTCGAAGCGAGGTTGGACGATTCTTCACTTCTTGCGCACTGGAACTGTGTAAGCTTTGAGAATCCAGCTCATCGTTGTAATCATCAAGCATTTTCATCGAAGGAAAGTTATGCGATTGAGCCTTCTTAAAAGTCTCCTGCGTTTTTACTACATGAGTCGTACGGGAGGAATGCTGGTGTCCACGGGGGCGTAACGACTTCTCGTGATCGAGTTTTGTCGCTGACGTCTTTGCGGGATCCTGTTCGGCAAATTGTGGCGATGGAGAGAAAGAGCTAGATAATTTGTTTTCTCTCTTTTCCTGTATTGTCATTGACTCCAAAGATTTTTTTTCCCGGTTCGAAGTAGATTTCTTGCGAGCAATTTTTTTATCTGGGCGAGCAGGAACAACCTTATCCCCATTCTTGGAAGTGGCGTCAGCATTTTTCGTTTTCATTCGAACGCTGTGAGAACGATCGCTCGTACTCATCACCTTGTTATGAGGGCGGGCAATTGTTGCGTCTACTACTGCTTTCTTTCGTCGAATGCTAGGGGAACGACAACTTGAACTCATCTTGCTGCTGCGTTCGACTTTGCTGTGCTTCTTGGTACTTGTATTCGAAGACAAGCCGGAGACGTTGTGTGATTTTTCAACTTCTTCACTCAGACTCAACATGCCTTCCTTTTCTTTACTGTTGCTGTCATGGGTGACGGCAGCATTGCCTTGTAATCGAAGGCTCATTGCATGAATCCCATATTCCAATCGTTCTTGTAATTCCTCTGTATTCTCCACGGCCACATTTGGTATCGTCTGTGAATGTTCTCGAAATGTAGACACGCCAACATTTCTGGATTCTCGCATAGACCCGCCTTTTGACTTGGCGGCAAGCAAAGCTGCTGTCATGGGATCCTGACGAGTCAAAACTCCGGGACCACGTAAATGTGCACTAGCAGCCAGGGCTCGATGTTGTTGACTACTTTCCACTAGTGTCGTCCGTGCGACCCGGCAACTTTGGATTCGTTCACTGGCTGAAAGTGCAGCCGGCGATTTGCTGGTTGCTTGTTGATGATTACGTACAGGAGAATCGGAACGTCGAAAGCTGTGAGTACGATCACTGGTACTCTTCATTTGGGAGTGCGGTTTGCTGCGGCGGCCTGATGTCGTTGATGAGTGTCGAGACATGGATTTATCTTTCATGATAGCTCGTCTACTGGCAGTGACATCCATACTGTCATTCATTTTCCCCTGCAGGGAGATATCTTTGGTTGATCGAGAACGCTCCCGTTGCGATTCGCCGGGATGCACCATGCTCTGATGTTCCGTTGAACCTTTTCGTCGCATATGCGAGCTCTTGCTTTTAGAACGAGAGACTTTGTGGTTGCTACCGCTCGTGCTGGTATGCGTCGACTGGCTTCGTTCGGAACGATCCTGCTGGACAACAAAAGCCGATTTAGTGTTGGCCAAATCGCCAAAACTACCATGAAATGATATCCGATCCTTCTTGTCTTTCGGACCGTGAAAGGGGTTTTCCGAATGCCCCTGAAGCTTTAGTGCTTTCAGCGTCTCACGGGCTGTCTGGACTTCTGGAACTTTCGACAAAAGCTTGTTGCTGTCGTTGAAAGCACCTTTGTCAATGGCCAGGTCGTCATCGAAGCGGCGTCGAGTCGGCGACAGTGTCGAACGCGTGCGAGCCCGACGCTCTCGCCGGTGCTCTCGTGCGTCCACACTGTGTTGTCGACGACGCGTGACCATCCCTTCTTTGTTACGAATACGTCGTGATGATTTATGGTTGCTGCTGTTGCTTTCCCAGGGTAGTTCCTCGTCAATCCCGATATCGTTCACTTCGAGCACGGTGCTTTCCTTTCCCACGGGAGCTAGTGTTGTGGATCGCGCTCCTCGATGACTCCCACTAGTACCACTACTTTTTGTACGACGATGGGCAGTATCTCCCTTTTTCTCTCCCAATTTTGGAACTTTTACTTTGGAAGAAGAAGAAGAAGATTTGTTGTTAGAATCTTTCTTTTTACTCTTCGAAGGCATCATGTGTTTGAGAACCAATGAAACACCCGAGGAACGTCTTTGTTTCTGGTGAGATTCAGTATCAGTATTACCAGGACACATGGATACGCTCTTTCCGGCTCCCTGAAGGCGAAGTTTATGACTCAATTGAGTCCCCCGTTCGCCACGGTCGTCTTTTTCTTGTGGCTGCGTGTTTTTGTTGATGCTGTGGTGTTTCAGTAAACGGAAGACATCGCTGTCCCCGTCAACTTCTGTTACATCATCGCCGCTTGTAGTACGAGGAGCAGTTCGCCAACTACCGGAGGGTCGTTCTAGTATCATGTCGCGTTCACTATACGCAACCTTTGTACTGTCAGTAGCAGTAACCTTCGTTTTATTGCTATAATTGGCATTCTCTTCTTGCCAAGAGGCACTAATGCTACCTACCAGGCCGCCCCCATTGCGACGAGGATCATAGACTCGATTCTTCATTGTCCTATTAATAACAAATACTCCGTTGTCCAAGATTTTCAGGATGCGTGTTTTCTGGTTTTGCGTTCCAATATTTATTACAGTTTGGAAACTGTTATTGTTGTTGTTGTTGTTGTTGTTGTTTTGTGAATGGTGGTGTACCAGGTACTACTACTACTACTAGCTAGTACCGTAGTAGTAGTAGTAGTCGTAGCACTACCCTGCTGGTAATTACCCGTACTTACTACTCGAGTACCAGGGAGTGGTACAAATAATACTTCGAGGCAGAGGACTTGACGCTGTTCTGAGGGATTTTGTTCGGCTACTAAAGCCCTGACAGGACTGATCACTTGATTAACGAAGACTCACTGTCTCTTTTCTGACAAGGTGATATTTTGGAGTAAGAAAAAATGGCGACTCATGCTTGATGAGTCTTTTTTTAGTGATTATGTACCTGGTAACAGTACTACGTAGTACGGTAGCAGAGTTGATTCTTATTTACGGTATAGACACTCATTACAGTAGTTCAACTCTGAGTTTCTACCCTAGTATAGTAGTAGAAGGGTAGAGTACTAGTAGTATCACTCGTGGTACAGTAGAAGCTCATCTTGCCGGTGATTGTCTTCCTCGTTGTTACTACTATCAGAAAGCTTCGGACGAAGTTTGAAATTTTGTCGCCTAAGTACTATCTACCCTATAGTTGATCATTATTTAGTGAAACCACTGAGAAATTACTGTCCAATACTTGTATGCCTTGCCCCCTGGATGTTTGAAACGATTGACGGTACTACTGGTACCTGGTAGTAGAGACTACCAGGTACCATGTAGTACCATTACTACTAGACTACTAGAACATTGGTAGTGGTACTATTAGTAACAGAATGTCGCCTGCAACTCAATCTAACCTTGTAGTGGCATTTCCAAGTACCTAACTGATAGAGTAATACAATACCTGAAAGAGGCAGTACTGTGACAAGTATTTAATTATTAGCATTTGGTTTTCATTTAGGCGCATTAAGTTTTCATATTTTGGCAAGAAGCATTTCCTTGCAATCAGAAGCATTTAGAGGAGAGATACAATTACGTAGGAGCATTTGTTTTTTGATCAAAAGCATTTGTTTGGAATTAGGAGCATCTGTCGTTTTGCCATTATGAGAACTTAGAATTTGTTTTCAAGCTATTATCTCTTTGATCTAGGAGCATTTTTTAATTATTATTAGAAGCATTTGTTTTTGAATTAGGAGTGCATTTGATTTGGAAATAGGAGCATTATTTGTTTTGGCAACTAGGAGCTTTTCATAATAAGTATGCAGTGTTTCTCAACTATGAGCATTTCAGTACTCCTTAAAAATCTCCTATTTCATTGTTGGTGAGCCAAGAATAGTAGATAGTACCATCTCTTCCTGCTGCTGGTAACTCAATATACTTGAATACCACCAGTAACACTTTCTTATTCCTATCATGACATTCATATCCATCAGCGAAATGGCGCATTCACAATGATATCGTCTTAGGATAAATCTGGCAAAAGCTTTGTCATCATTGTGTCTAAAAGCGAGGACTTACACCCGATCATCGCGGCCTCTGCTGCCATAAAGTCAGCTACCTTCAAGGTGCGTTCACGTCAAAAGTCAAAAGCACTAAAAGGTTGGATTGAAAACTCTTGTTACAAATACCACGTAGTTTTGTGTTATATATGGTATATGGTATTGTTAAAATTGATCAGTGTTAAAATTGATCAAAAGAAGATTGTATTATACCCCAACAAAAACTACAGTGCCAAACCGCTCGTCAAGTTTTACATGCAGCCTTATTAGAATCGGAAACGCCCGCAGCTTTCGAATCTTCTTTGACTTGTAGGTTTTTAGAAAAAAGATTGAATTCTTCTTGTGACATTTCTGCTTTTGCAGATTTGTTCTTAAGGACTTCCCTTAAGCAGGTAGCAATATGATCAGCAGAAACTGCTGTGGAACTCGGATTTGGGTCGTGTAGCATTCTTTGAATCTGCCATTGATTGTTGAAAATCGCACACGACAAGAATTGATATCCGTACGTGTTTGTAGCAAAGCGCTTCCAATGTCGTGCAGCCGACAGGGCCATATTGTAGGTATTGGCTGCCTTTTTAAAATGCAACGAAGACTTCATCAGCTGCTGCTTTTCCGTTTCAAACCCCATCATACCCATTATGTGGTGTGTCGCTCCCAAATTGTACAGAAGCAAGGTTGTCGCTCCATCGCGATTTTCCGGCAAAGTTGGGTCATAGTCTTGCTGAAAGTCCAAGAGATATTCGTACATGTCAATGCTACTAGACAGTAACGACGATGTCTTGTTTTTATTGGTGTTTCTGCTTTTGCGGTTGACATCTTCTTCGTTATCATCGTCTTCGGATGCTGCATCTGTAGCAGTCATGGAAAGGGAAACGAACCAAGATGACTGCGCTTGAGCCTCGTCCTGCTTAGCTGTTGTTTCCTCTTCGTTTACCGCATTATCCCCCTTTCTGTCATCCGCTATCCCCTCTTCTTTTTTGTGGTCTGGTATATCGGATTTGAGTCGGCTCAATGCTTCTAGAAAGAGCTTGATTGCATTGCGACTGTCACCCTCTTGAACAAGCTCAATGGCCTGGTTGTTCAATGCGGTAATGCATTCACGAGTTGTAGGCAGAGGAGATTCCTCCATTGTGACCATTTTTCTTCTTAAAATACTACTACTTGAATTGAAATGAAACTCTGGCACAAACAGAGACTTTTCTTTAATGTTACTCAGTAGAATAATAAAATTATTATGTTGTGAGCTCCAGGTCGAACGTCAGCTTTAACTAGAAAGATAAATAATATGGTGCATCATACTTGTTTTGTGTCCACGCAGCAGCTCTGCCGACCCGAAGAGAACTCTGCTGAATGTGTTGATATTATTAATATTATTCAAGTGAAAGCCCGTGTGTTGAAATAGTTAGCTTTCGACGTACGAGTACTCCAGTAGACGTATGCAGCCTTTCAGCCTTGTCATCGTCAAAACGTACTGTAGTCTACTGGTAGCAGCAGCAGTAGTAGACCTACTACTACTAGGTACCTACTACTACCTGGTAGCTAGTACTACTAGTAGCTAGTAGTAGTACTCGTGTAGTCTACCACTACTTGCTACTAGTACAGAGAGTAGCCTTCTGTCAAATTTGAGGTCGCGTTTACTATGTCGACGTAGAGATTTGTGTGACCCGGGCACATAATTTACCCATGACGAATCAACTTGAAGTGACTACTAATGACTAAGGTAGTCTAGTAGGTCTAGTTAAGCCACTAAAAAAGTGAAAATCCCGCAAACGACTGCCAAAAGTGTTCATGGCTGTGTTACAAAAATCTAAAATCACATTAGTGAGCATCCTCATCAAAACCTGTCGTGAAGAGATGGACATGCAATTCAACTTGAAAAAATCCAGGCAAGATGAGGGACTAGAACGCCGATCACCCATCCTTCCTCTGATGTTATGAAAAAATGACATGGCGTACATACTGTACACTTTTCTGTTTTTCGTTTTCCTAGAAACCGATTTATTTTGACAGATTTGAATAGAGACCCAGCAACTAGTCCATACTAATTTGTTCCAAAAACTCATCTCTCTACTCGATAATTAGAAGGCATATTTGCCTGTCAATGATATTGATTCCTAGAAGTCTTTGCTTCCTCATTTACTACTCACTACGAGTACTCTACTAAAGTAAAAGAAATTTCGAAGAAAACTACGTAGTCTGCTCGTATTGAAAAAATAATGAAACAGTCATTCCAGAACAAGCTCTTAGAATCCCGTCATTGACGAATTCTCAGAGTCACGAGCCAACCATGACTGAAAGTTGGAGCGACTTTACTGCAGGTGTCGTTCAGCTTGCAGCAACAGCGTTTGGTCTCTCACAAACAGCAAGCCACATTCATTTTTATATATAATTCTCCAAATTCGACAACACACGACAACACGAAAGGATATACTCGTTTGTTACAGCTTGCCTGTTGCCAACAACGCATTACCATAAAACGAAAGAGCATACTCCTACGACACTACCTCCACTACTATCACCACTAAGAACAAGAAAAGCAGCAACAGGCAAATACAGTCATTTGCGGGAGTCCCATCAGCTTTGAGTGCTTCTGATACAATTTTGTTTCCATTCTAAAACCTATCTTGTCAATCTTTGCATTTCGACTGTGCTGTTTCGTTCATAGTTAGCTGTTCATCCAACGCGTATATTTCGTCTATCTTCCTTGACGTCCTTTCCCACCACTAAGGACATCAACAGTAATTTCAAACATCCATCATGGCAAGAAAATCCAAACCCAAGCACAACAAAGTCAAGCTGAGTCGTGACAACAATGCCAGCTTTTCGACCATTGCTTCTACGTCGTCTTCCTCCTCTACCAGTGGCAACCAGGGTAACGGCGAAAACAGTAACAACGTCAAAGGGCCCAGAAGATTTAATGCCAAGAACAACAGGGTCAAGAACAACAGGGTCGGCAACGGCAGTAACACGAACAACAACAACAAAGGTCTAGACGATTTGCTGGGTACATTGGCCGAACTTCGTATGTTGCTCAACAAAAGTGACATTCCCGCCACTCTCGTTGCCATCATCTTGGGTCACGCCAATGCCAAAAGTCCGGCATTTGACGTACTCGTCAAGGAAGCCATCAAGTCGAATTGGGTGCAGCAAACCAAACAGGCGTGTATCAAGTTTACCCCCAAGGGACTCGATGAGGCCATTCCCAACTGGGTGATTCGACCCACCGACAATAAGCTTCAGCAGTCGACCTTGCGTCGGATGTTGCGGGCGAGCATCGTAACAGCTACGCCTAATGGTGATACCACAACAATCGTCGATAAGATTCTTGCCGTTTTTGAAACCTTGTTGGACGGACACGTTCATACTCGAGAATCGCTCATGAATAAGCATCAGATCAAGGCAACAGATTTTGGATACATCGTCAAGGCCCTCAAGGATCTCAATCTGATTGGGAAGGGTAGAACTCAAGAACTTCAAGTCACCGATATTGCCTTTCCCTTTGGTAGAAACTAAGACGTGTGCTTATATCGTGGAGAGGAGCATAATATCCGTTGCCAGTTGGCGCCTGTATAGATTGAAGCATATCTTCCTTTGTCATTGGGTCTTTGAGGAACTTTCTAACACTCCCAACAGCTTCGCACGATGTGATGGTTGTAATGTTGTGCTACACAGTCTCGAAGTGCAATTCCATAATGATGTACATCCCAATCAAGTCGTCAAGCAAGAGTAGATCCTTTGAGGATTCCATAAATAAAGTAATTATACGTCCATCCGAAATATTGCCCAGCGATCTGATCTGCTGATTGTCTAATCCAATGCGTGCGTAGCAAACAAAACACACAAAAACCAAAAATAGATAAACGAGCAAACTGCATTCAAATTTTTACTTTATGAGTACTTGAGCTCTTATTATATTCATCAATCGCAAATTTATTAGCATTTTCACCACGGCTGATTACCATTACTGCGAAAGCGAAGGCCGTGGTTGTCTTCGATTACCCCAAGTTGTCTAGCACCATTCGCCCAGTAGTCTTTGCCACCACCCGCAGCACTTTTCTTGTTTCCCAATCGATTCATTTCATCTCGGATTTTCGCCGGTACGTACTGGCAATACTGGGACAAATGTGAATTGGCCATATTTTGTCCCGCCTGATACAAGCCCAATAGTTTTGCAGGATAGTAGGTAGATGCTCTGGCTCGTTCCCGAAGGGGGATATGCGCACAGTGTCGACAGCGAATACCAACTTGACCAATCATCACGGATCGATTCCGTCCGTGTGTACCGGCGGCAACCTCAGTTGGTCCGGCGGCAAACAATTCAATCTGTTTCCTCGCCAAACACTGATACGGAGTCAGGCAATCTTCGTCACTGGGAATATACGTTGTGAGAATGGACGCATTGGAATCCGCTGCAGCTGCTGCAGTAGGGGAAGCGACAGCACTTGCAGACGTCATGTTGGTGTTGTTTGGAAAAGCAGCAGCGAGTCTTGTAGCGTCGGCAGGAATACAACTTGAATTGGCAGTTGAAGTTGAGCTCTCAGCTAAGGAGCGAATATCAGTCGGACGAGAAAGTCCAGGCGTCATTATGGCTGTCTCGGATGACAACCTTCGGTGTTGTGTTGTACTACATGCAAGCGTAGAAAGATAATCCAACTCATGCCTTGTCATCAAGTCATTCGAAGACGGTAGTCTACTCAGCTGGCTCAGAAATCTACTGGCAGGAAAAGTCGACGGCGTCGGTCGTTCCCCTCGATCCAAATACCGACCGAGAAGCCAATTGTTGTTGCGAATAGTATTGAGATGTTCCAGCTGTAAGAGTGTATTAAACTGAGGACGCTGAACTGCAGAGGCTGGAGACAGGGCAAGGGTATTTGCACTTAATTGATTTTGAAGCAAAATTTGGTTTCTTGTCAAGGAGTTTGCACCCGGAAGAAGAGCTGAAGGTGGATGTTAAATTATTATGTTAAAAATCGACAGCACACACGTCAAACGCTCGACAACTTACAGCTTGAGCGACTGGTGTTGGCAGAGAGAGTCCCGCTGTAACATCGAAAAGCTCCCGCCAATATTTGTGGAATAGTAGCACTCGCGGCAGGGAGGTTCGTTTCATTCGAACGTCGGATAATATCTTCCATGGGCATTGGTCTTGCAAGAAGACTCTCTGTTACAGAAAGAGATGAGAACGGCTGTTGAGTGCAAGCATCAATTCTTTCATTGTAAGTAGTACCAGCACGGCAGCCCTTACCACCAAAAGGATTTTGCGGCCCCACAAGCCTTGGCCTAGCTGAAACTGCAGCAGCCAATGCTTCCATCTCTTCCTCCTTGCCTTCATTACGAGGCCGCTTTTTCCGATCACTGTCTTTGAGTTCGCCCTCCATGGATTTCGGACTTCCAGATAATGTGATTTGTGCGACGAAAATGATGGCTTTGCTTGTACTTTCGAATGGACTCGGAAATAATGGTATTGACATTTGGAAACTTTCTGTCGAAGCCAATCGCGATTGATCCACTAAAGGTCTTTTCTAGTATCGACAAATTGTACTGCTTCTTCCACCTCTCATTACCGGTAGTGCATGCAAGGTTTTCTTCACCGTTTTTCTTGAATAATATTCGTGGTAGTAGTACTACTGTAGTACCAGGTACGATACCAGTATGCAATTTCGAATCTTGCGAAGAACCTCGATAGATTAAGAAAAGTGTAAAGATATTGTTGAAGAGGATATAGAGGCTATTCCCGAAAACGACCCTTTGAACTGTGAGACGAGAATCCGAGCTTTAAGTACACACTAGTCTACTACCGTAGTATTTGTACCAGTACCAGGTAGTGCACGCTACTATGCTACTACTGGTACTACGACTTAGCTAGTAGTAGTACCAGTAGCTAGAGGAGTAGTTGCTAGGTACAGTAGCAGTACTACTAGCTACTACTAATAGCTAGTTACTAGTAGTAGAGTAGACTACTACTAGAGTACTCTCCTGGTACTGGTACCTGTAGTACCAGGTACTAGCTAGTAGTAGTACCAGTAATACAACAACAGGTAGGTGGCAGACCAAAACTGTTCGGATTTGTACCCACTTTATCTTTTCAACTTTATTACAGAATTCTAATCTCTACTACTACAATTATGGTACTATGCTACCAGGTACCACTAGCTCGCTACTACTAGCTCTAGCTAGTAGTAGCTCTAATAGTAGTAGCTACTGCTAGTAGTAGTAGTAGTAGCTAGCTAGTAATAGCTCTACTGCTACTGAGGAGCTCTAGTAGTACTGGTACTAGCTACTAGCTACTTTAGCTAGCTAGCTAGTAGTAGTAGTAGTAGTAGCTAGTAGTAGTAGTAGCTACTCTAGTAGCTAGCAAGCTAGTAGTAGTAGCTACTACAAGCTAGCTAGTAGTAGTAGTAGTAGCTAGCTATTAGTAGCTAGCTATTAGTAGCTAGCTATTACTACTAGCTAGCTACTAGCTAGTAGTAGTAGAGTAGTAGGAGTAGCTAGTAGTAGTAGGAGTAGTACAGTAGACTGGTGCTGGTCTACCAGTAATAGTAGTAGCAGATTAGTACCTGGTACAGTAGTGATGATGTTATCATTATTTATCATTAAAACTAGACCTACTCCGACTGTGTTCGAGTACGCGACTAACAAGGTACTGTAGACAGGGAGCTACACTCTCGGCAAAACGCTTTGCTGTAAAATCTTCTTAGCAAATGCTTCCTATTAGTTGCCTAATCACCAGATTCCCGACAGTAGAGTTCCATCTGGTACTCTCAGCGTGTACTAGGTAACACTTGGGCTGCTGGAGGCTAGCGCGAAAACAAGAAAAATGAGTCCCGTTTTGCTGAAAGCTCGCTCTAGCTAGTAGTAGTGTAGGTCGACCAAGAGTCGTGACGAAATGAATTATTAAATTCGAATGTTGAATTGATCCCAGCTTCTCACTGAATTGATATCGGAAGCCATTACTCCATACGCTATTCCTGAAACCATGGCTGGTGGGCAAGAAAAAAAAGCATTGTCTTTGGTAAAAAGAAATACAAAGAAGGTGTCTAGTTGAGCGAACTGGTAAGAACTTACAGGCAAGTCGAGCCGCCAGTTGCGCCTCAATAAAGTCCCGGGAGCGCAGGAGTTCCGTGACGCACTCGGAATCCGAGGTAGCGGTGTTGGTATCATTAATATTATCCATTGTTGAGTCGGATTGATAGAGCTGACTTGCAAGAGCATAGAAAGTCTCAAATTGTGAGCACTATTTTAGATTGAAGTTTACGGGATTCGTCGGTGCCGATTAGAGACTACGATCCCATTTTTCTGAAAACTGTAAGAAATCTTCTTATTAACCTTAATGAGCCTAGTGTCTAAGGTAAGGTTTTTTAAAATGCATAAAGTTCTAGTAGAGAGAGTGGTTCTTTTTTTCAGTGCTCCTCCTATTACTATTCCGAGTGAAAAAAAAAATTCAATAGCAACCGAATTCACAAGTCAAGTCTGTCTGGCCTGATAGTTCAGCAAAACAACCGTAGTGCCTTCTAACACGCATGTCCTCCGTGTCAACAATTATCAGTACCCGGTTTTGTGTGCGTGGATAGTTTGTACTCCTCCAATCAGTAAAGGAGCTTGCGAGTTAATCAGCCTTCATGGACTGTACTTAGAAGAACAAGGAACACGATCTGCAGCAGGTTCTGTATTTAGAAGAGGCAATGGCAGTTTGAGCGAG
>Ga0210036_1000688_pt1 | contig 39469 bp, 21 predicted proteins | sample CryGeymeta201515_FD_185469 | JGI IMG/M metagenome (GOLD analysis project Ga0210036, IMG submission 185469) | Groundwater microbial communities from Crystal Geyser aquifers in Utah, USA - Crystal Geyser metaG 2015-15 (SPAdes) (version 2) | ecosystem: Environmental > Aquatic > Deep subsurface >...
TGTATTAAAATAAAATGGTCAAGCCCTTTTAAGCTAGCATTTAACAGGTAGGTGCTGAACCACTTTAATTTAATTCATCTAAATACAATGTAACATTAAACTATTCATTCCGAATATAAGCATAAAATACATCCCCAGTTTTTTCAACATCCTGGAATTGGTGATCACTAAATCGTCAAACAAGCCCGGGATTTGCATATCCCGGAAAATTGGATACACAGCCCCGGGATTTTTCCATATCCCGGGAATGGTGATAACACATCTTTTGTTTAGTGCATCTTGCCTCTACCAGGTACTAGTAGACTCTACTGTACCTGGTATCTCCACCTCATCAACCTTCCTCTTTCTTAATGTTCAATTATTATCTCCAGCTAACTTATCAACTACTGTACACAAGCAGCAAAACACTCGAAGTAGCGTCGGAGTAGTAGCAACACTCGTGCTGTCCTATAACGCAGCATTGGCAACCATGGCCACCCGCATCTCGATCCTCGAGAGGACTTGGGAAGGTCAACGGTATAAACCCCATCCAAGAGAGCTCTCGTCACGGCGACTCAAGAGACAAAAACAACAGTTCCGTTGCATTGCTACCTACAGTGGTATTACATTGTTGCCAGCTCTGATCCTAGTAGTATCAGCATTATCGCTGTTCCCAGCATCCATTCATGCCTTTACAACACAACCGCCCAAGGTGTCGCCGGCCACTGGTCTTGCCAACATTATGTACAATTGGAAAGAAGATCAACAAATTCGATACCAAGTGGATGGACCCGAGGATGGAGCGCCAGTCGTTTTGGTTCATGGATTGTTTGTTAACAGCGATCACTGGAGAAAAACGCTCAGAGATTTGGCAACACAGGGCTATCGAGCCTATGCGCTGGACTTGTGGGGCTGCGGCTACAGCAGCAAACCGCCCGCCATGTCTCCGGAAGCGCAAGCTGTGAACGGAGAAATTAGGCGATTCGAACAAGAATTGGTAGAAGGTGCTGTTCTGTTGGACGAGATCTTGCAACAGGTCGAACTGGGTACAGCTAGTGGCAAAGATACTCGAATTGCCGATATCGAGTTGCGTCATCCATGCAAAAGTCCTTATAATTTCTACACCTGGAGTGATTTGGTGAACGATTTTACAACACAGATTATCCAACCAGCGTGTCCTCTGGAAGACAAATCAGTTTCCATTGTGTGCAACTCGATTGGGACAATTTCTTCGTTGCAAGCAGTTTTAGATCAGCCAGACTTGTACAAGGGAGTCTTTGTTATTGCCCCCAATTTTCGAGAGCTACATTCGGCGGAGGTGGCCTTTCCCAAATTGGCCATGCCTTTCATCCGTCGAGTTCAGGCATTGTTACGAAATAAGGGTCAGGGATTGTTTGATTCGTTGGCAAATCCTGAGACCGTTAAACAAATTTTGAAGGAACCCTACAAGGTAGTGACAGCTGTGGATGACACCCTGGTCGGCGTTCTGTTGGATCCTCTCCTGACACCAGGAGCAAGTGATGTGGTATTTGATACGTTATCTTATAGTGCTGGTCCTCTGCCGGAACAGCAACTGTCGGTGTTTCCAAAAGAAAAGCCAGTGTGGGTCTGCTACGGAAAAGACGATCCCTGGACACCGGCAGGACGTGTGGAGGCACTCAAGAAATATCCTGCTGTAGAAGTTGTGGAAAGTTTTGATGGAGTGGGACAGTACGTATTTGTATGTGTGTTGCTCATTTTATTAGTGTTAATTATTTTCTCTGCAACTCTCACCACTGATACGACTTCATCAAATTCACTATAAGTTGCCCCCATGACGAAGCACCGGAATTAGTGAATCCTCTGCTCTTTAAATTCTTGGATCAGGTGAACGGAAAGGTGCCAGTCAAATCTGGTAAATCTACTGATAGTGCTGAACAATTATATTTTGTCAACATGAAATAAAATGCTAGAAACGCTGAATATATATACGATGGAGTTTATTGCCATTTCCAGAATCTCTTTTATTTTAAATAGCAAACCATGCCATGATGATAGAGCATGTCAGTGAAAGTCCTTTCCAAGCAGGAGCAGACGAAGGAGAGTCAATGATGTCTGTAGGTGCAGAGGTACCATCCGTGTCACTGTCCATGCCAAGAGAAAGAGGATAAAAAACTGAATCCAAGGGATCACATTCCTCCGTCTTAGTACCATTAGGCACGTTGGTGCAGTCGTAGGTAATAGAGAATCCGGCGAAGGTGATATTGATGTAATCAGCAGACTTGATGCAATCAACAGGTGAACACGTAGCGCATAAAGCATCGCCCACCTGAACGCTGCAAGTCTCTTGCGCGTCATCCAGGCTCACCGATACTTGCAGCCCGGTTTCTGCCGCCTCAAGGTCTTCCCATGGCGTCTCGTATATATTGGTTCCATTTTCCAAACCCTCCACAAAATTATAAGTCCAACTGTATCCACCAATGTACGTGCCTGTGCAGGTACTTTGATTGTTGGGGTCTTCGCAAAAAATGCCAGGACTCGGCGTTGTGCCGGACAGGACACCCACACAAATATCGGGGGCCTCAGGGAGACAGGCTACTGCACCAGACTGAAAGGTAGCTGCTTCGACGTGACTGTTCTTGACCGACGCGATCAAAGCAACGCTGGCAAGGGCGAGGCGATTCGAAAGGTTTGTCATGGTTAAATGTCAAATAATGTTTTCTCTTCAAAGATAGGAGTTGAGATTAAAGAATATTATGAGACATTAATTGGGTGCTTCTCGTGAGATTTTTCCTGGAGGGTCCTGGGTCTTGGCACAATGGTCACGAGTAGTCTTTTACTACTACTACTACTACTACTACTACTACTACTACTACAACTAGCTAGCTAGCTAGTAGTAGTCTAGTAGTGCTGGTAGTATTAGAGACTACTAGTACACCTGTCTGCCTACTGCTCACTTCTCTTTGGCAACCACCAGTCTGCAACAAACAACAACTGGTTCAGTTGCAACAGTTAGGGTTGAGGCTCCGCGAACAATTTGTCCTGACTTAACTTGTAAAAAATCCTCCATTTTGAATGTTTTGTATTATTTTCTCCATCCTCGTGATGAAGGCCTACTGTACCGTTGAATCCCAGCGGAAATGGATCTTCAAAAACCTTTCCTACCTATCATCTGCTCGCCTCTTTAAAGCTTGTGCCAGAGCAAAAGAGCTTCTCGCTGCACTGATTGTCAAGCTACCAGCCTCGAATATTATTATTAGGAGAAGTTGGTTGAGTGATGCCCGTGGTGGCCCGTAGGTACCCACTAAGTTATTTAACCTTATCCCCAAGCTGAACCCTTAATCCTTTTTCGGAGGCTCAATACCGGCCCGTTCCAGGTAGTCTACTGTACGTAGACAGTTCCATTCGGTTCAACGGAAAGCAAATACCCTGTCAAAAGTTTTTGGACAAGTAATTCAAGATTGAAGTTACAAGTTACAACAGTCATCGACCGCTCTTTTTTTTGTTTGCTGATACCGTAGGGGATTCAGCTAGTATAGTCCTTATCCGTCTGTCATGACTAGGGAATGCATCTGGGTTGACGAGGATCAACACCGACCGGTCCCTCGTCTCTTTAGTCGCGCTGAAATTCTGCCAGCGGATGATCCTGTGAGCTTCAGTGCCGATCCTTCCGATGCATCTAGACTGCCTCCTCAAAAGTCTCCCTTACAACGAAAAACTACTGTTGGTCGCTCAGAAGAAAATGAAACCTACCGAACCATGATCAACAAAGATTCGTTTCATGATTGTTATCGTAACGAGAGACAACTGCAGAAAGGATCCTTTGGCATTGTATACGAGGCAACGTTAGTTCGTCGAGACAAGACGACAGATGGTAGCCAAAAGGAAAAGAAGACAAACACCAAAAAAGTTGCTGTTAAGGTTATTGATCGTCTGAAACTCAAACAGGTGGACGATCACGCCGTCTTTCGAGAAGTTCGGATATTACATGAACTCGCAGACGTACCGGGTGTCATTACTTTGGTAGACTTTTTTGTCGAACCCAAGACACTTTATGTTGTGCAGACGCTGGCAGCTGGTGGAGACGTATTCGAACGTCTGACACAACGTCAGCACTATACGGAAGAAGTCGCTCGGAATCTGGCACGAACTTTGTTGCAGACGCTGGCAGAGATACATAATCGTAAAATTGTACACCGGGATCTCAAACCAGGAAATCTCTTGTTGGCGGACGATTCCGACGATGAATCCATACTGCTGGCCGACTTTGGATTTGCTACTCATTTGGGACCGCAAGGAAAACGCCGAACGAGGTGCGGGACGCCCCATTTTGTGGCGCCGGAGGTCATCCTGGACACTCCGTACACTGAGGCCGTCGATATGTGGAGTTGCGGATGCATTCTCTACATGCTACTGAGCGGCTGCCCTCCCTTTCAGGGCGACAACTTGCGAACCGTCTTTCGAAATATTCGAGCGGGTAACTTTGCCTTTCACAATACCAACTGGTCTAACGTCAGCATTCCTGCGAAACAAATGATTGTGCATTTGTTGACAGTGAACCCTAAGCATCGATGGACGGCCAGTCAAGCCTTAGAGTCATCATGGATGAAGATGCCGACAACAGATAGTAACAAATTGAGTGACAATGATCTATCCGGAGTTTTGCAAAGCATTCGTTCCCGTCGAAAACTCAAAGCAGCCATGGACGCTGTTCGGTGGGCAGCAACCGCAGAATTTTGGAGTCCAAAATCAATTATGATGTCAGATTCAATGAAAACCTGGGATGATTTGAGTGATATATCAATCACAATCAATGTAGCTGATCACATGACTAACAACGGTATTTTACTATCGCCGGGGACGCCTATAAAAATGATTGCCTTTGACGACCGTTACACTCTGATACGGAAAGTCAAGAAGGGTCCTTTTGCCTCGGTTTGGGAGTGCTGCGACAATGAAACACAAAAAATGTGCGCTGTAAAGATTATCCCGCGTCCATCATTGACCTCTGGTCACGACGAGGAAGTCTTGAACGAGGTATCAATACTGGAGAGTGTGTCAGTCGATAACCCAGAATCTATCGTCCAACTGATTGAGTTCTACGAAGAGGAAGAAGTCTTCTATGTCGTCATGGAGCTTATGAATGGAGGCAACGTATTGGACCGCTTAGAGAAACGCTCCCACTACAGCGAGTGTGATGCTCGCAATCTCATTCGGAAATTATTGCAAGCAGTTAAGATTTTGCACGAGAACAACATAGCACACCGAGATATTAAACCAGAAAATTTATTGCTAGAGGTAAGCATAGAAAGCGGGACAAGTCGAGATCGCTGGGTGTCGACTTTGTTTAGACTTACTTTATATTTCGCCTTTCTGCAGTCCCAAGAGAGTGATTCCGACATTAAGCTTTGTGATTTCGGTTTTTCACGACGCGTTCATACGCCTGAATCGCTAACACACCGCGTGGGGGTAAGTTTCTAGTTATGCTTCAGCGATCCATTTAGCGCGTACCATGTTTTCCTGACGTCGCTCCTTATCAACACATCAATCACTCCGCAGACCCCACCATATGTTGCTCCGGAAATCATCAAGGTAAAGTTGCTTTCATAATTATTGTGCCATGTCCTTTGCTAGCAACTGTGAATTCGGAACTTAACGCCTCCTTCTTGTCCTTCCTTGACAGAACATCCCGCATGACGAAAGGGTCGATCTTTGGAGTGTGGGGATTACCAGTTTTTTCCTACTTGTAGGATATTCTCCCTTTGCCTATGATGACCGTGAAAGAATGTGCCAGCAAATCAAAATGGGTGCGTGGAGTTTTCACAAACCTGACTGGGAAAACATTAGCCCGGAAGCTCAAGAGTTAATTGCAGGACTACTGCAAATCGATCCTGTCGAACGATTGTCAGCAGCAAAAGCTTTGCAGAATAAGTGGATCCAGGAATCAGAAGAAACACTCTCTGGTAGAGACCTGAATGCAAGCTTAACAAATATGCAAAGAACGAGGCGACATAATTTGAGAGAAAAAACTCAAAGGACTTTGACATGGATGGCTCACAAGAAAGACGAACTTCTTCATGGTGGATTCGTAAGCAAGCCGATCGAAACTCCCACACAAGCCAACGAAATCATTGAGGTCGACGATAGCTTGCGCGATTTTTAATGTGAGCAATTGGCTTCGTGCTGACAGTAGTGACTGAGGCTTCGTGTATTTTTTATTGTACAACTACCAGGTAGGAGGCTAATAGCTAGAGTACTAGCAGTACTAGTAGTAATAGCAGTGAGATCAAACAAGCGACTGTGCTTTCCCGGGATTCATTTTTGAGAGAAACCTCACCCTTATTGGAATTCCGCTATCCACTCATAACCATACAGTAGTACCAATCAACATCAGTACATCATACAATGGCGATTATTATTTTTTAGGCAACTTTTACAGCTCTACCGACTACCAGTGCTCTTTTTTCTTTCAAATTGATTTATTTTTGAAAGGACATGTCAGAACAGAGAGATATAATATGGACGGACGACAAAATCCGATGGACGGAGGATAACGACAAACTCAGTAACACTGGTGGGGAGAAGGAAGAAGAAGAAGTAGAGGAATGCGCATTTATCGATCCTTTTAAGGATCCTGATCCCTTTGAAACATTTTGTTTTAACTACTGCAACGAAGACAACCATTCAGTAGAAGTCTCTGTCCGAGGCTACAAGACGGAGGCTGACGCTGTCTGGCAGAGCACAGGTTTGACGTTATGGCAAGCCTCCAACCATTTATGTCGGTACATGGTGGATCACCGTGACATGTTCCACGAAAAGCGCATTCTGGAGCTAGGAGCTGGTTTGGGATTGTGTGGGATATTGGCCCACCACTTGGGACGCAATTGTACTGTGTATATTACTGATGGAGATTCTGACGCCTTGGTTCACTTGCGCAAAAATGTCAAATTAAACCAACAGAAGGTTGGGGCCTCCGCTAGCGCTGATGACAAACGAATGGTAACGGCAGCACAATTACTATGGGGTCAAGATACTACAGAAATGTTCCTTGAGAAGCACGAAGAATCTGTACAGACGTTTGATATGCTGATTGCTTCCGACATTATTTATGCGTTGGTGATTGTTGAACCTCTTTGGGAAACCGTCAAGTTGTTATTACGGAAAAGCAAAGAGGCGGTCTTTATCATGGCGTATGCAAAAAGAGATGTTCCTGTCACCATTGATATGGTACTCGAAGCAGCTGGGACTGCTGGATTTTCCCATGCTCTGGTCGATGAAAACCCAGAGGGCATTTGGGTCTATGAGTTTCGTTGGAAGGAGGAAATGGTAGTGATATTGTAAATAGACGTGGAGATAAATAATGTAGACATTTTATCAGTGCGGTGATGTTAGCTGAACTGCCAGAACAGGAGCCGTGTATAGGTCATACCTGTCCCCAACGATAAGAGGCATTCAAAGGATATACCTGTCCCCAATGGTAGGAGCCCGTTACAGGTTACAGGTCATACCTGTCCCCGATAATGTCTTCTCCCTCGAGCGAAACATTCGTACTAAAGGACGCTGGTGAGTGTATGCTTATGGCTTGTGACGGCGATCTGCCCAACAAGCCACGCGACGGTCGTTCGTCCACTGAGTTTCTATCAAAAGAGTCATGTGCGGTAAGTGGAGGCATGAACAGTGGAGGCGTTGGCCGCGAATTCAGCAACAGTGACTCTTCTGTAAACGAACGTGATTGATGTGAATAGATTTCACTTGCGCTTTGCATGCGATTTTCAACACTTTCAGCTTTCCATCTCCCTTCCCCTATTATGCCTGCGTCAATATCACTGGAGGACTTTTTGGGTTTGTCTTCGAGACCCGGGACGATCCTCGAGTGCCATCCGCCTTGCTGGCGGCGCAAATATATCAACACTACTCCAACCGCAATGATCACGTTTGCAAGAACAACTACTGAAATTACATGTGGAGTAATCTTGTCATTCTTCTCCTCGCCACTGTTTCCATTCTTGTCGGATCCAATCACAACAACAGGTAAAAATGGTGGAGGGGTGGACTCATCCATGGGTTGTGGTGTCCGGAGGTTAGGATGCTGCCCAAGCAATGTGCTGGGAGAAGGTGTCGTGATCGGAAAAGTCACGTTGATGGGCAGAGATGCATTTTCGTTTAAGAAATCATCATTCCATTCCAAGTACAAGTCAGTCTGCTCTTGCGGGGGCTCCCCCTCGGCGTTTTCGTCTGAAGATTCTACTGATGTTTGGTTTGCATTTGTTTCTACTGCACCCTCCAGAATATTCGCCTCGCCGTCAGCGTCCTTTGTTTTGTTCTGGCTTACTTCAGTACTATTGTTGTGATTAGAACCTTCCAGGGAACTATTTTGCTGGCCCTGTGATGCCATAGTAGAGTCGTCAGTTATATTCGGCTGGGTTGATGTCGTCGAATTTGTTGCATTAGAACTCAGTGTAGCAAGGTCATGCGACGATTCATTAGGTAACACACGACCAGTATTTAGAATCGCATGTGCAGATTGTACCAGGGGTGGTAGGTTGTCGCTCTGGTCCGTTTGAGGATCGAAATAATAGGGATTTGTAGACTTTGAAAAGCCCGTGTGGCCGCTTACTGTGGCACCACTCGCCATCATTGATTCGTAGAAGGGGAGGTGGCGACCACGCTTGCGCGCCAGAGACAACACAAACATATCATTTGTGGTAGTTGCCATTTTCTTCCTCATAAGAGACCCTCTGGTATTCCCCAACACGATGGCATCGCCATTGGCGTTCGTCGCAATGCTATTTCCTTGCCCGAGACTATCGTCGGAAGACGTCCCCATTTGTTTCGCCCAATTTAGCTTACCACCAAGAGTTGAATATTGGGCTACAAAAATATCATCGCCGCCATGCCCAATGATGTCCTCATTGTAAGCGTCCTGTAAACCTGACTGTAGGACAGCACCATCCTTGACTGTACCAGCTAAGTAGACATCCTTCCCATCCGCCGTCACAGCGCAAGCTATTCCATGAACTTGTGGAGGTCGTAGGATACCTACATCGATAGTAGCTCCAACATAGGATATCCATTGTAAAGCCATGGTCCGCGCATTCATTTTAAGAATGAAAGCGCGGTATGCCCCCTTTTCAAATCGACCGGAGGAAGTAGCATTCAAATCTCGATTCCCATAATTATCAATCGACCCCTCAGTAATGCCCACCAAGTACATATTATCGTCACCGCTACCATCACTTCTGCAGAGTCCCAAGACATGATCATCGCCTTGCGGAAGGGACCGTATTCGCTGCGATCCCATTTGGTCACCGGTTGCTGGATCAATGGCCAGGATAAATCCATCCCATTCTCCAGCACGTCCCATGGCAGCGGCATCATTGACCTGAGTGGAACCAGCGACGAGAAGAATTTCTTCTGAAACGTACATCAGACTCGAAACCTGCAAGGATGTTGGCATATCCAGGCCAAACTCACGACTCCATTGTGCTTCCAAAGTCTCCCGTAAATTGGATTTGTCAAAACCGGGCGCCTGATTATTTCTACGCCTTTTCAAGGATTTGAGGATAACTGTAAAGTTGGAACCAAACTCGGGAGGTAGGTATCCTGCAGTGGACATATCAGAATGGATATTTTTATTGTTGTCTCTGGCGTTCATGACAGCGAAACTTGGGTTTATTCGTCCGTTGTTGGATTTGATGGAGGCCACAAATAATCGATCGGAATCGGCGTCGCTGTCAACAGCAACTGGATATTGGACCGCGTTTGCTTCCATTACCATACCCCCCACGAGATTGGCTCCCCGATCCAAGTTCATAATCAAACCAGCTGTTGTAGCCGTTGGATGAACTATCGAATCTTCACCCATAAGGTTAGAATAAATGGTTAAGGGTGACATAACACTTGCACTGCGCACAGAATGTCCTAACAGATATATTTCGCCGTCGTCTTGCGAAACGTATAGAGAAGAGCAGGCCTCAGCCACATCCGACATACCCACTTGTACCCTTCGAATCCATTGTGGTGTCATGAACACCTGCGTTGGCAGTTGAAGGACGCCAAAGAAGCAATCGGACGTGTTGGATGATTTATAATCTTCATTTCTTGAATTGTCGTTTGTCTTGAAATATCCTGAGTAGGTGCTTCCCGTGACATATAAGCGATGAGTTTTGGCATCGTAAGTCATACTAGAACCGTAAGAATCAGCTGCATCATCATTTAGTTGCAATCCAAAGACAACTTCGGTCGCTAATGACACTGGAACCGTCCCCGCTAGCAGCACAAGAAGTCCTGCCTTCAAGGTGGCATGCCTTGACTTCTTTCGTCTTGGTTTGGTCATGCTTGTGTTTCTACGATAATTGAGCTTAGTTATTTGATCGTGAGTGATTAGAAGCTAAGTCAACAGTGCACTTGTTCGTAGTCTACTCCCACCATTTTTCTTCGTACGATCAAATAATTAAAAAATATTCATGCTCATCACAACCTACTGTACGACCAACTGTACTCCAACCTAGGAGTACTCGAGTACAAGATCTTAGATACAAGATTCAGTTTGGAAAATTTGACAAAAAATGAGCGAAAAAGACTCATATTATTTGTACGGGTTTATGATCAGGATGTTTTGGCGCACCGGCAAAGCTATCACGCCAACTGGCTTTCCATTCCACATCACACTGAAAGAATATGCTCAGACAACCGAGCACAAAAGCATGGAAGGTACTCTGAACAGAGTATTACGGAGCAGACCTACTCTATCGGTACTGTAGCTATTATTCGCCGCTACACAATAAATTATGCTGGATTTTATTCAGAAGAAAAGTGAAAACCTTCTTCACTCATTTAGAACGTCGTCCATCAACGGGACAGGTTCAGATACGACCTTGAAATCGCAAGCTGTCGCGTTTCGCACATCTTCTACAGAAATACCAGCAGCAATTTCAATAAGAGTTAGTCCTGTTCCTCCTCGCTTGTCACAATCGAAGACTCCCATATCTGTAATGATTCGATCCACCGCGTGTCTACCAGTCAGAGGGAGCGAGCACTCCTCCATAATCTTAGGGCTTCCATCTTTGGCAGTATGGTCCATTGTAACGACGACCTTCGAGTCAGGTGCACCAACCAAGTCCATGGCTCCTTTAATGATATCATTGTTGTGATTTAGTTTTGAAGCCACGCCAAGAGCAAAGATTGAGAAAAATAGGCCGACACGCACAGCACTACCAAACCATTACACGACCGTTCAACGTACCTCCCATGCCCTTTAATATTTTTCCCGGAACAATCCAACTAGCCAAATCTCCGGCAGCACTGCACTGTAGGCCTCCTAAAATTGTCAAATCAATATGTCCTCCGCGAATCATATTGAAGCTGTTGAAGCTGCTAAAGGAACTGGCACCTGCTCTTGCAGTTATGGTTTCCTTTCCGGCATTAATAAAATCAGGGTCGGCTTCATTTTCGTTTAACGGGTAGGACCCAATGCCCATTAAACCGTTTTCTGCTTGCAATGAAATTGTAACATCAGGTGGAATGTAGTTGGACGCCATGGTTGGAATTCCAATTCCAAGATTAACGTACATGCCATTTTTGAATTCTTTGGCAGCTCTCCTCATGATTCTTCCTCGACCACCTTTAACGACTCCCCCCGTCTTGTTGTCTGTATCTTGCAATCGCAAGCGTTCAATCGGTTTTTCGTTCAAGGTTGCGTGAATGACCCGATTCACGTAGACACCAGGTAATTGAATTTCGCACGAATTTAATTCGCCTGCCTCCACAATATGCTCTGCCTCTACGATGCACATTCTTCCCGACATGGCACACTCTGGATTGGCATTTTGAGAGGTCCCCCGAAAGACCAAGTTTCCGTTCGTATCAGCTTTGTAGGCTTTGACCAAGGCCAGATCGTTGTGCAGTGCATATTCCATGACGTATTCAATGCCATCATCAAAGACTCGCGTTTCTCTCGGTTCCGACTCGAGCTCGACGACTTCGCCTGGTCGTCCTTCTTTCTTGTAACGAATGGGAATTCCACCTTGAGCGTAAATGGTTCCGGCTCCGGTGGGCGTGTAAAAGGCTGGCATCCCAGCTCCCGCCGCATGCAATCGGGCAGCAATGGTTCCCTGAGGAGTTAATTCTACTTCGAGATCACCGCCAAAAAATGCCTGCTCAAGATATTTGTTTTCTCCGACATAACTCGAAATCAATCTTTTCACTTTTTGTGCTTCCAATAAGAGTCCTATACCCTTTCCATCGACACCACCCGTCAAGGAAGTGACGGTTAAGTTGGAGGCATTGTTGGCCTTGGCCAGGGCAGCCAGGAGTGTTTCGGGATTCCCACCGAGACCAAATCCACCTACCGCTACGGAGGCACCATGCAAATCCAAATCCTTCAAGGCCTCTTCAACGGAACTGACGACCTTACTGGTAGTAGTACTACTGCTTCTGGCCAAATAACGGAGCTGTTGTTGCTTGTAATGTTGGTAGAATTGTCGGACACAACATCGAACACCAGATATATGCGCTTGGCGAGAAACACTGACGCACAACATTTGGTTGTTGTTTGTTGTAGTAAATCACAGAGATAATTATTTGTAAAGTCTAGAAAAAAAGATGTTTGGAAACTCTACTTCAGAGTAGACTAGTAGCTAGCAAAATCTATTCTAGCTACAGCTGATTGAAAAATAAAGCTTGATGTCTGCTTACGGTATTCTGCTGTCAATCAATTGCTCAAGAATGCTCTCCTTGACAACGACACCAATTATGACATGATTTGGGAGGGATGAAAGAAATATTTTGTAATGGCAACATTTAGAGACAAGATTCTCACATCAAAGAGTGATGACGTCAGAGGACTATTGACCCTAACTCTACCAGAATTGTCAGAGAGAAGCGGATACGACACTACTAGTAGAAGCCTAAAAAAGTATTCTAGTTAGTTAGTAGTAGTCTCTACTAGCAAGTAGAACCTAGACTAGTAGGTCTTCTCACCTCTTGATATTATGAGAAAGCATGCATTCCCTCTGCAAGCGTGTTAAGGAAGTTCCAGATCAAAGGAGATGGCTTCCCCAAACTTGTACCAGAGTGGTACTTCCTCGATTTGCTTGATTTGCGGTATGTGACATTGAGATACGCGCGGACAGAGTTAGTCACACCTGCAGCTATCTGGGTTCAGACAGGACACTTGAACGAAAATTCTTCTATTGGTACTATCACTGCGCACGTACTATTTAATAGCTACGTCAGTGATGTTTTCCTCACTTGCAAAAATGATGCATACTCTTGAGTGTAGAAGAAGCACTTTATTTCCTCTCTATTTGTTGAGTTGTTGGCCAGCATGTCATGAAATAATAACAATAACGAAGATTCAGTCTTGAGATATTTTTTGATAGAGTTTGTCTGACTTGACTCTCCTCAGAGACAAACAGAACAATTCCATTCTTCTTGTGGAAGTCTACTTCCTGGCACTACTAGCTAGGTCTAATACTACTCTAGCTGCTACTAGTAGACCACCCTCTCTAGCTAGAGTAGGGTTCTTATGGAGTGTAATACGAATGTTTCAGTAGACGATCTAACGTAAAGATATTCAGACGTGCTTTTAGATTCTCAAGTTTTGGCGATTTTTCATTTTTTTCCAAGATCACAAATTTACACTCCGAGCAAACATTTGTGACTCCGATTATATTGTTTCTCTCATGATTCATAATCTACAGCCCTGAAAGCTCTAAGATGCCTGTATTTGGAGACGACGAAGAATGTGGTGCTCTCCTTGGTGAAGTTGACGGCAAGGTTACTCATAGACTGAGGAAGCAACGTTACCGACCTCCACTTTGCACCTGGCAACAAGGACTATTGTGTATCGTCTTGACTGCTGTTTTATCCCTAGAGTCAATATCACAATATAGAGCCCATTATTGCTCGCATATTTCAGCTTCGACCCTGGAGGAGACTATCTACCATATTCTCAACGAGACCAAATCGAAATCACAATTTCAAATACCCGTAGATGACTCGCATTCTATGGACGACGATTGGGAAAGTTTTCGAGAAGACTACCAGCAAAGATTCAACAAAACTGTCACCCCAGACTCGTTACGACCATGGCTAAGGTATGCACAGAAACACCAGTGCAACGAAAGGGACTACTACGACGGCATTGAAACGGATCTGCAAGTCTTCCGAGACATCATCGTCGCCCAGGGCAACCAAAAGTTCCGTCAAGAGGACATCGTCGCCAAGGGCGCCAACCAAACATCATTTTACATGGTCCTGCAATTGCAAAATCACAAGTGGACGATGCTGGATACGGTCGATTATCACAAAAAGGGCCCTTTGCCGTTGATGAAGATCGAAAAGCAACTGCAGTGGCTCATGGAACCGGTTAGGGCTCACCGACCTGCCATTAACAATACGTTCTTTTTCAACCTTCACGATGGAGCACGTAACAAAGACTCTGACAGACCCATATTTTCCACCTGTAAACAGGCATATTGGACTGATGACGTTGCTATTCCTACCGACGAGGAAGTGGTCAACTTGTTGGTAAATGACATGACTCGGTTTCCTTTCCAGCAGCACAATTACCAGACGTACAATGGCCAGGTTCAGGATGATCACAAGATGGACGCTGGCATTCGAGACGTTCTTATACCATTCTATAATAACCTACCAACGGGCCATGCGGGCAACGAGCCTCTCATATACCCTCTGCGATCACCCTTTGACGAACGCGACAACTCTATTGTGTGGAGAGGGTCTACCACTGGTCCCTGGGGTTGGGGCCCCCGCTTTAAATTGGTTCAGACCTATGGTGGTGATAATGTCACATTTTTCGTGATAGATAGAAATAATAAGGAGGACAGCATAAAGGTGGACTTTGGTTTTACTCTGATTGTCCAAGGCAAGAATAAAACCCTGCCTCCTCATTCGAGAATGGCAGACTACATGAGCTATTCAGATATGCAAAGGCACAAGTACGTCATGGATGTGGATGGTAATTCCTTTACTGAGCGATTTCCTAGTCTTTTAGAGAGCGGATCGCTTGTTTTTAAATCGACTCGGTATCGAGAGTGGTTCACGGATCGGCTTGTCGCTTACAGAGATTATATTCCTGTCAATTACAACCAATCAGATCTGGCTGAGAAAGTCGCTTGGGCTCACAAGAACGCAGAACTCACTGCTCAAATCACCCAGCATGCTAGACGAACTGTACAAAAGCAAATGCGGACAGAGGATATGAGGTGCTACGTCTATCGTTTGATGATGGAATACCAAACCCTTTTTGAAGAAACTCCCTAGTCATAGCGATTAAAGATAGAGTGTATATTATTTGTTTGTGTACTTTATAATAACAGCACTTTGAATCATCACTGGATATTACGCTAGCTAGCTAAGTGCAGTACTCTCTTTACTATGGTCGTCGTCCAACCCTTAGCTGTACTTTCTGTCTCATCTTCCTTCTCTTTAGAGGAAACATATCTATTAGATTCCATAATATCATCTTTCTTCTTTTTGCCTAAATCCTTGGTTGTAGGATCTGCCTCAACTTCAAATAATTATTGGTTGTAAGCTTCGTCTCATATTTTCTCAACGTGTCCCCGTCTCGTTTTTCTTCAATGTGGGAGAGTCCTTAGTTGCAGTTTCCATCTTTTCCACCTACTTTAAAAAGGACCCTTTAATGTAGCATCCACCCCATCTTGCTTCCTTTTAGAAGCATTTGTAGGCCGTTGGCGGCATCTGGGGAAAATTTTGGAGGAATCCTGCTTCCTCTTTCTTCCTACTGGCGGCTTCTTTCTAAATCCTGATGCTGCTGCCATGTTGACCTTTGATTTTTCAGTCACCACCTCCACGCTAACATCGTCGTCATTTTCTTCCGTAATTTCTTCTGAAACCACCAGAGCTTTATGCTCAAAAGCAGCGGATACTTTTAGTTCAGGTGATGCGGGCTTTGTTGACTTTCTGGGTCGTATTCGTTCCTGCGCCTTCTTATAAAGGTTCTCTTCGAGAAATTGTGCTTCCTCCACCCATTCAACCTTAGTTGGAACCTTGGAATCTTCAAAACTCTCGCACGTGGCCTTCCTAGTTCTTCCCCGTTCCTTTGCAGAAGGTGTGTCCAAACAAGGCGGTAATTTTACCGTAAGGGTACCTACATTTGTACAGGCATCAACTGCGTCCGCAAGGTATGATTCCATGTCACCTTCGTCTTCTAGGACAATAACTTCCACCTCTTGGCATGGTTCATTTGACTGAGAATCACCGATCGGAGCTTGATAAAAAACGGCAGCCTTCTCCACCTGGTCGAAAGCCACAGTGATTTTATCAGACATCTTCATTTGTTCCTTATGACGCTCCTTCATTTGAGGCTGCTCTTGTTCTTGCTCCTCAAGAGAATCGCTGTAAGTCTTATCCTCCTCGTTCTTGTCACTGTTGACGACGACATCACGTTGTGAACTTTCGCCGTCGCTGCCACTGTCATCGACATCATCATCGGCCAAGTTGGAAACCAACACAATATTGATTTCGTCTCCATCCTCCAGGTTCAGGTCTGCTGCTGTTTGATTGGGTCGAATGGGATCTCGCTTCGCCAAAGGCTGCTCCCGTCCTGATCGAACGCGTCTTGACAGATAAAATTCCGCATCCTCGGGATACTGAATGCCATATTTGGCATATGGAATATTCTCAAACATTTTGGACATTCGTGTTGATGGCTTGACTTTGAAGTGAGTGTTCAAGCAGCTGTCATTTCCATAACAAATGGCAACGGTGAATTCTTCGCTAGCCGTACTAGTAAAAGGCGATGATGCCTCATTGTGATAATGATGACATATGGAGACATTGGATGGAATATTTTCCTTCTGGCGTTCAGTCCCAGATGCACTATTATTCTGCACACTCTGGTCACAGCTTTTGTAATTGCTGGTTTGTTGTGACTCCTGGGTCGGAGGCTGCAGTGCTACTTGTTCTTGCTGAACTGACTCCTGTATTAGTTGCTGCACTGACTGTTCCTGTTGCTGGACTGATTCAGGTAGTGAAGGTTGCTCAACTGGTAGCTGCTGCTGCTTTTGTGCTGATTCCAGGTATGGTGGGTGCTGATGTGAAGCTGATTCCAGGATCGAAGGATAATGCTGCTGCTGCGCGGGACCCCAAGAGAGAGCAGCAGGAGATGTAGTGATACATTGGCACATCGCTTCTTGTTGCTTTTGCTGTTTTCCCGTTAATCGATACACGACCCCGTCATCATAATTCCAAATATCTTGATCGTACACGCTGAAATGACTCTTCAACTGTCGCAGGGTATACTCTTGCTGTTGTTGACAATTGTCATCCCGGATATTGGGACATACCAATTGACCTGCCAAAATCATACAGTCATGACCGTAATGATACAAATCATCTCGATGCACTTTCCACATCCGTTCCACCATGGGCGGTGCTCGCAGTTGTGTGCATCTAAAATCTTGAAGCCTGGCTGTTAAGACAAGGTACTGTCGGTAGGCGTTTAGCACATTCTTGGCAAATGATAACGATGCCTGCGGATTTTCCTGAAGAAATCGTGCAATCACTACCGATGCACCCTGTTCCCAGTCCCCGTCCAAATCCACCAACCACCAGTAGTGCGGGTCAGTGACTTTGTGATCTCTGTGAGGCGCTACTATATTGGGAATGTAGCGTCTCGCAGAATCATTGTTGCTATCCGGTGGTGGCAATAGAGATCGCTGTCGGTAATACTGCTGCTGCTGCTGCTGCTGCTGCTGCTGCTGCTGCGGCTGCTGACTTTGAACGAGTTGCCGTTGTGTTGATAGTGCCCTCGCAATGGATGTTTCCGTCTCTGCCTGATTTGGACTCAACGAGAGTGGTACAGCATCACCATCGCCATCATGTTCCACTTCAGTATCTCGAAATTGGATCAGCTTGTCGGGAAACATGCGTCTGGAGAGGTTGGCCGTGGAAGAATTAGAGACAGGTGAAATTCTTTGTTCCAACTGACATCCGGGGTAACGATGATGATGTATATGAGTACTCGGAGGCTGTGGGGCATGGTGTTCTCGGTTAACAGCAATAGGATGAGTACTGATCTTGCTTGTTTGGCCAGGACGAGGTAACAATCGAGCAGGAACTTTCTGTGGTAGTGTACGATGCCCCTCCCCCCTAGTTACCTCTGCAGAAAGCCACGGATCACTCGTGTTGTTGGTAGAAGTCGAAATGGAATTTGAAGCGGATCGTGGAGTCTGCTGTAATTGAAAATCGTGCACAATTTTTCTTTTCCGATCTTTATTATCTCCAGCAGAAGTGGTGTGCGGTTGGTCCATTGCGTATTGTGCGCCCCGTTTGTGTGTGTGGTGTGTGGACCTATGATCCTTTCTTTCAAGTCTCGTTTCAATTAATCCAGGTCTCGTTTTAATTAATCTTTATTGATTCAATTATTGTGATGATGATGATGATTATGCTTCTCATTGATTAATCATATTACCCGATGGAGACTTTACTGTTTTATAACTTCTCGGAGTATTATGTATTATTGTCTGTGGTTTTGATCCTTGATTGCCGATACACAGTACACGGTACACGCTCTTGTTCAAAGCTCATCAATGAACTGTGAACTCCGTTCTTCGTATTACACTCTCGAGTTCAGTCCTCTCTGTATTCCGAGTATTGTATTTATTATTATTTAAAGTAGTACGATTAGCTTAATAAGGAAATAAGCATCAGATTACTCATCATAGCAGATTCCTCTATTCACAGAGAAATACTAGTACTTCACTCCAGGACTCGGAGTAGTTCTCATTATTTTATTTATTTTGTGTCGAGTTTTCTTGTGTTGAAGACATCATCATCTATCTTAACTTAACTCTCACAAGGTTATTATTCTTTGATTTTATTAGTGATCGAGTTTTCTGATTCTGTTATCTCTACCCCTAAAATTCGGATAGTAGGCCAGACTACAGCATGATGAGACATTTTAGTAAAAAGGTAAGCTACGCGTAGAAAGTGTACTCAGTTCTACGTATCCTGCCGTTCAAGCCCCCTCTTGCGCTTCACTCAGTTTACCCAAAATTCAACAACAATCAACAACAGCCAAACAGGAAGGAGATCCGACCTGCAGTATCATCACTGCCCAACAAGAAAATCAGCGCCACTAGACCTACTTGTAGTCCAGTAGTATACCTAATTTATTTTCCATCATGTAAGTAGACCGGTGAATAATGGGTATCCCAGTATACTGCTACAGGGGAAAGGAGTATATTAGGGGAGATGATGCGGAACGCCTGTGCCTGTGTATGTGTGTTTGTGGTTTCGATGAGCAGTGTGTTTCCTGGACGGTGTATCTTTTCGTCGCCTCGACTAGTGGAAGTTATCCAGAAGTAGATTACGTCATCTTTGGCCATCGTAATAATCGCCACACCTCCAAACTTGCAGTGCATTACACATTACGTTGCCCATATGAATAGCTTCGTCCACCTCTTCTCTCACACCAATATTTGCCTGCTCACAATTTTAACAGGTCGTCCTCATTGATGCAGGGACCCGAATTTCAGCACATTTTGCGTATTCTCAATACCAACGTTGAGGGAAAGCGTAATGTTGTGTTTGCTTTAACCAAGATCAACGGTCTTGGACGTCGTTTTTCCGATCTTATCTGCAAGAAGGCAGAGATTGACGTTAACAAGCGTGCTGGAGAACTCACGGCCGATGAAATTGAAAAGGTGGTTGCTGTTATTCAAAATCCTCGTCAATTCAAGATCCCCCTCTGGTTCCTCAACAGACAAAAGGATTACAAGACCGGAAAGTACTCCCAAATCTTTGCACAGAGCATTGCCGCCAAGCTTCGTGACGACATTGAACGTATGAAGAAGATTCGTGCCCACCGTGGTTTGAGACACTGGTGGGGAATCCGTGTCCGTGGACAGCACACATGCTCAACTGGTCGCCGTAAGCACTAGACTATTACTAGCCTAATAAGAAAACACAGCATTATTGTAAGAATGCAAATATTTACTTGCTTGCTTAAATGTGACATGAAATTGGATGAGCGCATAGCTTATTAGCAGGGAAGCTAGAGTCGTTCGAAGTTGGTCGTTTGCTGTAGCGCCTCCTACTTCTAGCTAATATAGATCGAAATACTCTCTCAAAACTACGGAGCTCTTGTAAGATGCCACTATTGAATTTGTACTGTAGCCAGTAGCAAATACACTCATCCTTTAGTACTATGATCATGCTTAGTAGATATGGAATAAGTCAAATACAGCAAACGTACACGTAACTCAGTCAGGCTTGATTGTTTATGATTAGGCCGGTTCAAGTAAATACATACACTTTTTTTGCAGGAGAGCTTTTTCTCCTTTCTAATTACGCAAGGAAATACTTTGACCCGCTTCCAGTCGTCACAATTTCACCACCAGCGATTCGTCCGCGTGAAATGGCACTGGTTGTGACCCGTTCACCGTCCCGAAAGTTAAGAGAACCACTAATTGAACCAGAAATGGTACCATCGCGGTTCTCCCTCCATCCTTTTAACGTTGGAACTCCCCGGGGAGCAACTTTCTGGGCTGCAGGCTTGGGAGCTGGTTTCGGTGCGACCTTCTTAGGAACGGGCTTGGACACAGGCTTGTTAGTAACAGGTTTGGATACCGACTTCTTTGGAGTAGGTTTGGATACCGACTTTTTGGATGCAGGTTCAGAAGGAGCATCTCCTCCTCCAAAGAGCGAAAAACTTGGCCGAGGCTTGGATGTTTGCGCGGTCGGGGCAGTAGGCTTAGAGGCGGGCTTGGGTGAACCACCACCAAACAACGAGATGCTCGGACGAGGAGCAGTTGGTTTGGGCGCTGGCTTGGGAGGGCCACTTCCAAACAGCGAAATGCTTGGGCGCGGAGCAGCAAGCTTGGGCGCTGGTTTAGCTGAAGACTTTGGCGCCGGCTTGGGAGCGTCTCCCCCAAATAATGATATACTGGGACGGGGAGCGGCAGCTGGCTTGGGCGCAGGTGTTGGGGCTGGTTTCGGAACAGACTTCGGAGAATCTCTCCCAAACAAAGAAATGCTAGGGCGTGGTGCGATTACCGGGGCAGCCTTGGGAGCAGGCTCGGAGGCAGCCCTGGGTTCTTTGTCCCCTCCGCCGAGACCAAACAAGGAAAAAGTAGATCTGGGGGTAGTAGTAGATCGAGGTTCAGCAGACGTTGCTGGCTTTGCTGCAGGTTTGGTGCCACCAGTGGCAGCTGGAACCTTGTCACTCAAGAAATAACGGCTTCCAGAACCAGTTTTGACAACATTGTAATTTGCCGCATCCCCGGATGCAATCTTGGATGTATCGACACGCTCACCGTCAGCAAAGTTGGGAGACCCGTAAACTCGACCAGAAATACCCCCTGGAAAAAATAGAAACGCGTTGGAGAATTAGAGTGGCTCGCATTGATAATAAAAGTTTACGGTAATGAGGAGAAACGGGCAACGTTTAAACATACCATCGCGCTTAACACTCCAGCCAACAATGGTAGGAACTCCACGTGGAGCCATGGGTGTCGGTCGCTTGGGAGCTGCCTTCGGAACAGGTGCCACCTTCTTCGAAGCAGCAGGGGCAGGGGCAGGGCCATTACCAAACAAGGATATACTTGGGCGAGGGGCAGTAGCAGGAGCTGGCTTGGAGGTGCGTACCGCCGCTTTCTTTGCTTCTTGCTCTCGTTGCTTCTCTTCGGCAGCAGCCTTACGAGCTTCCGCTTGTTGACGACGCTCCTCTGCAGCGGCGGCTTTCTTTTCTTCGAGCTCCTTTTTCTTTCGTTCGGCTTCCTCTCTACGAGCTTCTGCAGCAGCAGCTGCTTGAGCACGCTTCTCTTCGGCGATTCGGACAGCTTCGGCCTTCTTCGCTTCCAGTTCCTTCTTCTTCTCTTCGGCAATACGAGCCGCTTCAGCTTTCTTTGCCTCCAGTTCTTGTCGTTTTTGTTCAGCGACCCGAGCGGCTTCAGCACTTTCTGCTTCCTGTTCTTGCTTCTTTTGTTCGGCAATACGAGCAGCTTCGGCTTTCTTTGCTTCGATTTCTTGTCGTTTCTCTTCCGCAGCCTTGGCGTCAGCTGCCCTTTTCGCTTCGGCTGCACGGGCTGCTTCGATTCTGTTTTGCTCGGCCTCGCGCTTTTTGGCCTCTGCGGCTACCTGTTGAGCTTCCCTTTGCTTCTGAGCTTCTTCTTGTTTTCGAGCAGCCTCGGCCTTTCGCTTTTCCTCGACAGCTGGATCTGGTTTGGGAGGAGAAGGAAGTTCTATCTTGGGTGCTTCAATCTTTGGCAGGTCAACCTTCGGAAATTCTACTTTTGGGAAGGATACAGCTGGAGAAGATTTGGGGGTAGACTTTGTCACAGGCTTCGGTGGAGCCTTTTTTGGTGGGGAAGGAATTTTCGCCGCCGGCTTGGGCGACGGTTTGGGAATGTCAATTTTGGGAATATCTACCTTGGGAAGTTGGAGTGAAGAAGCCTCAACCTTGGGCTTAGGTGGTGGTGTTTGGGGGGTTTGGGTGGAACGGGCGACTTCCTGCTCTGGAGGTTTCAAAACTTGAGGTGGAGGTGGACTCTTGGGTGGCGCCGGCACTTCGAAGCTAATGTCCATGGAGTTACCTTCTAACAGGTTTTCGACATATTGCTCTAACTCATTCAACTTCTTACCGGGATAAGCCTTGATATCTTCAACAGTCTTAACTACCCTTTTCTGTGCACCATCGACGGCCTTTTCGGCAGATTTCTCAACATAATTTGCAAGACGACCAGGAGTGGCCTTGACTTCTTCGACAAATTCATCTGCCTTATCAATGGCAGCATCCTTAACCTTGCTAGGAATCTGTTTAATTCCCTCTACAGTTTCGTCAGCTTTTTGTTTGGCGGCATCGGCAATCTTTCCGGGAACAGCTTTGACCTCCTGAACGGCATTATCTACTTGTCGTTTGGCGGCCTCTTTGGCACTCTTTCCCACAGCCAGAGTACCTCTACCGACCACGTTTCGAACAATGCGACCCGCTCGTCCTTCTTGTGTGGCCCCTGCATACGATGCACCGGAAAGGGCAATCCCTAGAAACAGGGGGGGCACGGCAGCAGGAACGGAATCAGCGAGTTCAGGGATTCCAATGAGGGCACCTACTCCCAGAATAGCTCCAATGACTCCACCCCCGACAGCACTGGCAACGATTTCAGCTTGGAGCTCAGAATTTCGTGCCGAACGAGCCCTTTTCGCGTCATTGAGTGCCGATTCAGCTGCCTTCAAAGCTTCTGCCGTCTCCTTTGTCACATCTGCGATATCGACGCCGCCTGCTAGTTTGTCGCCTTCTTTATCACCATCGTTCGGAGAAGAAAATACAATGGTACTGAAGCGGTTGTCTCTGCTACTAGTGGTGCTTGCTGAAGTGGTTTGGTCGGTTGGTTGATATGTTCTTGCGTAGGCTCTGGTTATCGGCGTAAGGGTTGCTTGAAAGGCGTGTTGGCTTACAGGTGCCAACAACAGCAAGACCAGCTGCAGAAGGTCTCGTTTTATCAGCATTGTCTATCGGTGTTTAACTGAGTTCAACTCTTTCAGGGTGATAGTAGTTTCTGCAGTCTCGGCAGTGGTAGTAGTCTAGTGTATCGGATAGAGTAGACTAGTGAGAACGCCAAATTTAGCTTGCCATCGTTGGTTTCTGTTGTTGGAGGGAAAGCGTAGCTTTGGCATGTTGCATTGGGAATCAAGCGTATCTTTAGGGCTCAAGTGACGTTGAGCCGTATCTTACTACGTACGAGAACAGACCGGCGTATTTTACTCGTAGAAGGTTAGGATATCTACACGGCGATTATGCTGAGTAAAAAGTATTCTACTAGGTCTACTCGAGGGAGTACAATGTACTAGCTAGATTACTACTCCTCAACTACTAGTCTACTCTCTAGTAGTAGCACCGACTACTAGCTAGAGTAGTACAGTAGCTAGTACTGCTACTGCTAGTAGTCTAGTACCAGTACAGTGGAGACTCATCCTGCATCTACTGAACCACCTCAGCAGCTGCTGTTGCTACCACACCTTGGGCTGCATCTCTTGCTTAGTTACCTAATCTCTTGCATGGCTGTATTTAAGCTCTCCTGTTCTAGACGATACGCAGGTCAAGTGTCGAAAAAAAGGAATTTGATCTGGACCTACCAAGACTGCACAGCTTGACTTGCAGAGTTCTCTACCAGGTACTACCTAGTACCAGGTACTACCTAGTAGGCCTCTTTCCTTTGCTTTGATTTGCTTTGCTTTGCTTTGTCGGGACAAGCCTCAATTGCGGCCGCTGGTGACCTATTTGGATTCTGTTTACGGTGTATCATTTTTTAGTCTAGTCTGCTGTAATTTTTTCATCAAGAATCATGCTCGTGAATCAATCGCCTACTCGCTACGTACCAGCTACTGTAGTACTTAGCGCTGACGTCGCGCTGAGATACACAGTTTTGATTTTCTCGAAAATTATTATTATTATTTCTTCAACCATGATAACATTCCGCGTAACAACGTCTGCATTCCACCGGTTGCTCCGTTGATAGCCGAACAAAGGCTAGAACAACTTTGCAACAACTTGAAAGATTCAGCAATAGAGAAGAAATCTGCAGGAAGCAATGACGAGACAAAAGCCATCCTCTATCTTTGGCAAACATATTCCAATATTATTATTTTGTATCGCACACGTCGTTTTGTTTCTGCCATTGACGGTCTCGGCTTTGGTACATAAACGACCATGCGTTTTGCCTATAGTTTCAAATCGAGGTCGACAGATTAAGACCCAAATACGACCTGCTGCCGTACCATTAAGAACAATTGTTTCTTCAGCATCAACGTGTTCCACATCAATGTTGCAAATAAAAAACGACGACAACGATGATGATGATGATGATAAAGTATATGATGATCAAAGTACTATTGCTACTACACCAGCAGCCACCGCCAGCGAAAGGGTAAGTGCGATTGCCAATTCTAAAATCGACTTCGATTCCCTCGTTGAAATGGATACGTTTATTTTTTCGCGCAAAACGACTCCAAACAAGCTGGAATTGGGAGTTTTAGAAGAAGGCTTGTTGCAACCCATTGTGGCCTGGACCATGGAGGAAGCCTTTGATGACTACATCGAATTTTTGGTTCATGAAGAAGATCGATACAGCATTCAGCCGGCAGATGTTGCCATCCACTGCATAGTTCCGGACGTATCCTTTGGAAGTCGACAAGTAGGAGGGGGAATGGGTCCTGGCAACCCACACGGAGAGGAGAGTGAATTGTTATATTACATTCAACGAGATGAATTGGAGGGTCTTCATGTCATTGTCAAACCAGAATTGGAAATATTTTGGTAAACAAAGCCTCTCTCTACATATTTATACATATATATTTCTTCGACCCTCCAATGATGACATTGCTGAACACATGAATAAACATTTAAGAGTTGTGAGATGAATTTAAGAACCAGTACTGGTACGGATCAAGTTTGTGCTGCGCTGCTCTGCAAGTACCCTTTTGTACTGTAGCTGAATGCATCTACTACAGAAGATTTCGGTTTACTGCCTTTCGTAGAACAATAAGCTAGAGCTAGACTTGCGGCGCATTAGTATAGCAGTTGAGACAATCTTCTAGCAGACGGTAGTAGTTGTCTCATACCCTCTAGGATGGTGGCATCGAATGAATCGAATGACGTTATTGTTGCAGCTGCTACACCGATACTAAGCTGAGTGCACAATCCGTCTGTCACCGATGTTCTGCGTTGGATCTCGTCGATTTACCCGACCAGATGCTGCTGCCTATAAATGTTTGTGTAAGGAGAAAAAAACTGGAACGTCGATCTGTTTGTCTAATGATGAGAGTAGCTCTGCTTGCAGAGCTTTCCCAATGAGCAGTAGTACCAAAATATCCTTGATGGCATCGACCGAGTGCCATCTCACACAGCCTGAATCATATCTCATGACGAGCATTTGATCGCAATCAACTCGTCCGTCTCTCTTCATACTCAAGTCGAGTAGAAGGGATAATTGAAGGGATAATTGGAGCTTCGTCGATAAACTACTACTCTACTCAGTAGTAGATATTGTTCTGAGATAACTAGCTGGAGCTTCGTCGATAAACTAGATATTGTACTGAGCATTTTATTTTTGTTTTTGTCATACAACTTCGCTTATTTTCGGTGCTACACACAATTCTTGTGAATTTCAATAAGAAGGCATCTTTTGATTGATCGGTATTATTTTTGTTAATCCATTATTCTATTCGGGCGGGCACAGAAGAGGCGGAGACCTGCAATTTGTAACTAGTAAGCCAGCAACAGTAGAGCCGATCGTCGCCGGAGTAGTCCACCAAAACCCGAATCCACAAATATGCAAACACGTATAGCCTGAGCGGAGCAGCAAGTTCAGAAGCTCACGCTTTAGACATCGAGCTCATTCACGGGTCCTTGGCGGGAAGAGATTCCTCATCGCTGCAATCGTCGTTGGGAGAAGTCTTGTCTCCGTACTTGATTCCACGGAGAGAAAGTTCCTTGGCTTCTTCCCAACGTTCAATCTGATCTTCTTCGCCATCCAAAACACAAAGCTCCCATCCGGCAAAGAACTTGGGGGCAAGGTAGAGACGCCCAGGGATACACAATAAGGTCATGAAGGGGAAAGCAATGGAAATGGTCTTGATGTTCATGACAACAAAGATTCCAAAGAAGAAGACAAGCTGGAAGCACGTGAACATGTGGACACGTTTGAGTTCCATGTACTTGGTGTAGACAGTTTCCTGGATTCTGCTTGGTTGTTGGAAAAAGAGCAACATGCGGTTCCACAATTGCATGCTAGGGAGGGAAGAGAGACCCATGAACAGGAAAACTCCAGACAAGACAGGCACAGGGATAAGCTTTAAGGCATTCAAGAAGAGCATGGTCAATCCCAACAACAAGTGGGAGAAGAACATGGTCAAACGAGTCTCTTGCACACTGATGATATTTCCATCCTTGTCCTTCTCAGCAAGTGAATGCAAGTGAATGATGCAGGGGACTGTGGTGGCAACCAACCAAGGAAGACCCAAAAGTCCATTGATCATGTTGAAAAGTCCTATCAAGCAAATATCATAACTGTAGGCCTCTCCATGCTCAAGCTTGTTGTGCTTGTGCATGATCAAATGCCAAGTGATTCCATCATCAAGGTAAACAAGCAAGAATCCCATGACGGCAGGTCCAGCAGCTGCAAACGGGGCCCATCCAGGAATGTTTCCAAGATCAACAAACCAGTTTCGGACTCCAGCGGGTGCTTCAACATCACGGCATTCATCAGGCCAAAAGTTCTCACAGGAAGAAGTGCAGCACTGGAAGGTAGGCTCAAACCGATCAGGGACATTCAATTGCTCAGTATTCACATCCGGGAATCCAAGTTCCTTGATCAACGCAAAAATGACAACAGAGGTAGTGACACTAAAGTCATGGATGGAACTGCGGATAATGTCACCGCAGAAGAAAGGGCTGAACTTGAAGGATCGGAGGAAGAAAATTAACCAAGTGGTACCAAAACCAAGGATGATGGACAAGAAGGCAACACTCTGGTAGTTGTAGTCTTCATCATCTGCATGGGGTTGGTGGGACTTGTGGCCTTCACCCAAGTAACGGAAGAGACCAGCAGAGCCACCAGGGAAAGGATCACCAAGCGCCTTGACAATAAAGATAACGACAATGAGAAGAGCAAAAATGTCATCCGTAAAACGAGTAGCCAATTTCACGTAACGGGTCACATCAAAGAAACCACAGAGAAAAGTGTATCCACAGAGCCAGATAGAGACCCAGGCATTGAAGGCAAGATACTCGCAATCAAGTGCATCAGACATGCTCTTGATGGCTGTCATGATGGCCAAGGCAGGACCAGTGGAACCAATGATACACATGGGCATACCACCAATGAGAGAATATGCAACTCCAATCCAGGAAGTAGCAAGGATGGTCTCAATAGGTCCCATCTTGTTGTTGGACATTGTTCCATAGCTGGATCCAAATGATAGGGTAGGAGGGATGATACTGATAAACAGCAAAAAGGAGACAGCAATAGTTTTCTGGTTAAAGTTGGTCATCTCAGTGAACCACCATTTTCCAACACACTCCCTGAGTTCTGCAACGATTCCGCGTCCCCAGGGGCGGGCAGCTGTAGTAGAGAAGGCGAGCAAGAGACGAGTTTTAGATGTTCGTTTCAACTATATCGGTTAACTCGTTTTCGTATCAAAATATAACTTACGATCCAGAAGGACTTCTCCAGCGGTGGGGTCTACATCCTTGTTGTCGATGGGCGTAACGTTGTTTCCGACTTCGTTAGACATGATTGCGGTTGAGAAAGATTGGTTTACTTTTTAAAGTGAAGATTGAAAAAGGTAGTCAAAGGATAAACTTTATATCGATGCCTTTTAAGTTCGAGATAAAGAAAATTGTGAGATGGAAAATCGGTCTCAAAAAAAGACGAGGGCGACAGGTTTTCGAAAATAAGTCTGGAATAGATCTGTTGTTGACACGAATGATGAAAGTCGAAAGCATCACTGTGAGGTCAGCACTCTACGTCGCACCGAAACTGAGCCACGCGAGTGAAAACAAATATTTTTAACAATATCATTTTTTATCCGAAAGAATAGAAAATAATTGAAGCTACTCGAAAGGCTCAACTTTTTAATTTGGCACATTTTGATTGGTCGTGTGACCAGGTCAAACGTCAGCCTACATCCATTTTGCTTTTCTACCTTACTGGTACAGGCAATCCGAAGCCGAAGAAATGCAGCAACAAGGTACCTGGTACCTGGTACTACCAGGGTACGGTCCTACCGTACTACTGTAGTAAGATGTCAGATGAAAAAATAAGCGCACTTATTATTTAAAGGATAATTGAAGCTGGAGTCCGCCAAATGAGATACCATTAAGTAAAAGAACACTTTACCTGTTCGGAGATTGTGCGGAAAACTGAAACCGACCGCTCTGATCACAGCACTCTGAAGTTGCCAACACGCAGGAGACTGACATCGCCATAAAGACAGACACAAATTCGTCCCCTGAAGAATGTTTTGCTTCAAATTGTGACTTTTCCAGAGATGCAATCACGTATTGTTTCTCAATTGTGGGTTCCTCGGACGGATATTCGACTGTCTGTTTCTCGTCTCGCTAAGAGGCTTCTTAACAAAAACTCGGAAACGAATAGCTGTGATTTCTCGGCAAAAGTTACAAAATGCTCAACACAGCCTACTGGTACCAGTCAACGTAAGCATTCGAAAGGTGTCTTCTTTTTCAACGTTTCCTCTACGTTGCAGCTTTGTTCTCTCACAGTACGTAGTACATCACTTCCACGACGGCCAAATCCGGTCCAAATTCTTATCAAATGTGATGGTGATGTGTGCACAAATTGTCAGCGACGTTGCATTGCCCTAGTAGCTACGACTAGCCAAAGCTAATTATACGAATAGCATTAATGCGCCGTTCCATTTGGATAGCTTTTCTCTAGATAGTTCAAGTACTTTCCTTCGTTGTTTTAAAATCTGGTAGGCGCTACAGAGAACGAGCAATAATATTACAGCAGGTGCTAAGTACACGTTCGTACTCCAACGTGTCCTTGTCAGAACTTTGTAGTCACGTAAGGTTCAAGCTTGAGGCTACTTTAAACTTGTTTCCCTGGTTCGTGGTTTTGTAAGGCAATAGGTCTGTCTGCGCTTTTTGTTAGATCTTTCTTTTTGTTTCTGTCGTTGTCAAACGTGGCCTGGATGCGATCGTTTGTCCACGCAGTCTTTTTTGTCGTATGACAAACCGTGCTATATACTAGATTATAAACGCGCGTACTCGATCCGCATCGCAACCAAGCCGCTACCTGTACATGAACAATGTTATCGAATGTTCAGCGGTTCATCAGAGGAGAAGTTCCTGTTTCCTGTCGTCTCTCCTTGCGGAAGGTTGTTGTTGGATGAAGACGACGATGAGAACAACAATGTTGATGATGTTGGCATCATGGGGCGTTGAAGTATCTCCATCATACGATGCTCCATGACAGGGGATGGAAAATCTGGTCCTGGAATTGTTGTCGCCTTGTTATCGCCTTGTTGGTGTTTTTGTGGTGCAAATTGGGCAACGGATGTTAATGATGGCGATAATTGCTGCGCAGTAGGCCTGGAGGATGATGGTTGTGTGGACGACAAAGAAGGAGAAGGCGTCGTGTTGTTGTTGTTGCGGCACAAGATGGATTGCAACAAATCTTCAGCGACGGGGAGTGTCGATGAAATGGTTGTTGGATTGTCAACAGGTTTTGATACTGGTGGTTTCTGTAACTGTTTTACCAATAATTCTTCTTCGTCCTGCAAGTCTAGTAGTAGATCTTGCGTGTTCTTAATGATTTTATTATTCCGCTTCAAGTCATTCTCTTCATTAACTTTGTTTGGCCACCCATCGCATTGTGATGGTACGCGAGAAGTGACTGATTGCGGGGTTTCTACCATGGACAGGCGCAACACTCGCTGTAATTCGTCTTCATCTTGGTGATGATGTTGTTGTTGCGATTGGTCTTCTTCATTCCCTAGCTTTGGTGCGGGTTGTCGCTTTTGCTTTAGTGCTGCTGCCAACGATAATTGCAAGACTCTTTCCAATTCATCTTCTTCTTGCTGTTGTTGTGTTTTGTGTTCCAATTTAGATTGAGACAAGACTTGCTGCATGATTTTATCTTCCTCGTCCTGATCGACTAATGACGAAGATGTTGGCAACGACCTGGTGGGTGCCTCTTGCAGGGACAATTGCAGAATACGTTCCAATTCAGCTGCTTCCTCTTGCTCTAATAACAGTGTTTGATGCTGTTGCTGCTGCTGTTGTTCCGAAAGTATCATGGCTTGTGTCAACAATTCCTCTTCTTGTTCCTGTTCGGCCTTGGCCTGTTCCTTTGTTTGCTGCAATACTTTATGCAAGACATGCTGATCCTTATCCCGCTGAGATTTCCACATTCTTGTTTCTTCTAGAGACTGCGATTTGGCCTGTCGAACGAGATTATCATCGGCTGCAATTTCCGATGGTAAGGGAGACACAAAGTTGTTCTCGGTATTGTGTTTGTGGCTGTTATTGCTGGCACCAATATTGATTGGCAATGTAGTCTGTCTTCCTAGATGATTACTTGATCCTCCTCGTCGTCCACTTGCTATTGTGGCGTTGGTGGTAGTGGCAGCAGCATGAGCGTAGGGGTGTTGTTGGTGTGGATCGTACTTCTTTTTGCGTTGATTGTAATTTTGTGGCAATAGAATGGCAGCAGAAGCAGCAGCTGCACTGCCGCCACCGCCACCATCAGCAGCAATAAGTGGACTGGGATTTCTCGGTAACAATCGCACTTTGGTATCTTCCTGGTGCAATAAATAATAATCGTCACCAGAATTATAATAATGATTTCCACCTCCTGTAGCTGCTGCAGTTGCGGTTGCAGCTAGGTGCTGTTCTCGTAGTGTTGGATTTTGTTTCAGAATGTGTCCCGAATGTACATTAACGTAAAAAAGTCCCTTTTGTTTGGAATAATAATATTCCATGTTACGTTTGACCAGCAGTTTATGTACGGCCGATTTTAAAACGGGTCCACCCGTGGCACCACTGTGACTTCCCTTGCCCGTTACGACACAAACCCAAGGTTTATGTTTGTTGCTGTTGTTAACCGACGACGATGCTGCTGCTTCCATAAAATCTGTCAATTTTCGAATAGCATTTTCTTTGGTATAGCCGTGCAAATCAATTGTTGCTTGCAGATTCTTAGATTGTCGAATCTGTGTTTCCGAACGACCATTTTGACTCCAAGAAAGAGACCATTGTGGCAAGGACGACGCCATAATTTTATATGCTGGAAGAGAGAAAGAGAGTAACTCAAGTAAATTCCGTAATTCTAATAAGTACTGTGAGTTGTTAATTTTAGATGGGCTACTGCTTTATGATATCATAAAACTCTTACAGTATTGCTGACCATTGTCGTTGTTTTTTGTGGAATCGGTGCGGTGGTACGGCTGCACATACAGTCAGATTGTTTTCTCATCAGAATGGGGTTTATTACCAGGTAGAACACCAAGGAGGTCAAACAGTTGAGTACTCCGAGTAGTAGCTACTACGGAGTACTCCTAGCTAACCATAGTACTAAGAACAATATTATTATTTGTTGTACTAGACTAGACTACTACTACTACTAGTTTTACTGTACTACTACTACAAGGGTACTACGACTGCTGCTAGTAGAGTAGTACTCTACTACTCTACTAGACTACCGCCAGCCAGTAGTCGTGCGAGTACAGAGTACTACTACTACTAGATACTAGTAGTAGTACAAGACTACTGGTACTAACTAGAGTAGGCTAATAATAAAGAACCAACGGTTCCCTGATTTCGAGGTCGCACACAAGCATTAACAAGTCTCCGCAACCACCCGGGCCGAATATATCACATTGGATTGTCGGAGTACTACTAGACTATTGCCCCCCTACTAGCTAGAGTACTACATACCAGGTACCAGCTACTACCGTAGCCTAGAGTCACAAATAAAAAATAATAATAATAAAATGACGATAGAAATATCTAAAAGTTTCTAATCAATGACCAGTGAAGGTTTTTTTGAAGCTATCATAATAAGCTAATATTTTACTACCAGGTACCTGGTACTTGGGCTACTTCAGGCAGTACTGTACTAAAAAGCTACACTAGTAGTAGTACCACTTAGTAGCCATTACTACTAAGAACTCCTTCTACATGTACAGTAAGTAGCCACTGGTACCGATATAGAGTAAATAGCTAGTGTCTACCAGGTACCTAACAGTACACAGTAGACTAGTAGTACTATTGGTACTTTTTTCTGCAGCTCGCGCATCAACAAAAAATAAAAGTACACTGAATTACTACTACTACTACCAACTTAAAACAACAACAAGCAAACTTGAGCAACCGAATGATTCTTTTTTGTGATTGGTGATAGGATGGACATGGAAAACTCACAGCAGCAGCAGCAGCAGCAGCAGCAGCAGCAGCAGCAGCAGCAGCAGCAGCAGCAGAGCAACAACAGTATCTGTACTTTAGAAATTCCTGATTATCGTTGGGATCTCAAGCAGAACAAGATTCATGATTTACGATCCTCGGCTGCTCAAACAGAACATGTTCGTCGTTCCTCTTTTGATGATGACGAGAATGGTGCAGACAATGGTGCAGACAATACTGATGACAAAGGACCTGCCTATCACTGGGAGCAACATGCTCAACAGAAAAGACGACGAAATCGGGGAATGCCTCGACGAACGAAGTCGTGCGATGATTACTTGATCGCATCCCGACGTCCTCTGATTATTCGAACATCCCCGAAACCACAAACTACAACAAGAGCAAACAAAATAACTGATGATGATAGTCATGATGATTCTGATCATGATGTGGTGACAGTACACGACGCTACTGTCAGCAATAAGGACAACAGTGCGAAACAAAAAATGGATAATGAAAACATTGAAAACGTAGAAGAATGTTTGACTCCTGCGCAAGAAGAAAATGATGTTACACCATCGCCGCATATGGATGATAAGAAAGATTCTGTCGCTTGCGCCATGGATGATAATGTCGTTCAAGTGCAAATGGAGGAAAGAGCACACGAGGCAAGTCAAGATGAATCATGCGCTCTTCAAAAGTACAATACTACTACTTCTACTAATACTAGTAGCAGTGACAACGACAACGACAACGACGAAGACGAAGACAAATCTAAATCCTTCAGAGACGGCATTGAATCGTCATCTCTGCAAGGTGAGATGGTAGAGTCCAACGAAACATTGGAGGCCTCTGAAGCATCCGAAACTTCGCATTCATCCAGTAGTCATCATAGTAGTGGACCGGAATACGAAGGAGAAGACAACTGTGGAAAAACAGAGGAACAACAATTAGACAATGATACAATATTATCACATTGTAATTCTGTTCAAATTGGATACAATTGGAAAGAAGGCAAACCAATCCATGCCGCCAATGAGAACAACACTGGCGATAATGAAAGCAGCGATAGTGACAATGACAATGACAGTGATAATGTCGATGACAATGACAGTGATAATGTCGATGGCAGTGACAGTGACAGTGACAGTGACAGTGAAAGTAACAACGAGAGTGATGATGACAGCGAACGTTCACAAGACCCGAATGATAATCGACAGCGACATAATATTTCTACTCAGATTGGTTACAACTGGAAAAAGGGACGACCCATTATTAAGCGCACCAAATCCGATTTGACGGCTTATGTATCCAAGGAGATGCGCGATCAACGAGCAATAGCAGGTGGACAAGGAGACCAACGGAGAGGACGACGAAAACCCAAATTTCCCAAGAATGATCCACGCAATGAAGAAAACAAAGCAAATAAAAAGATAAAGAAGAAGAAGATTGGCAAGAGTGTCTCATTTGATTTGGATGCCACCAGTACTCATAGTTTACCAGAACTGCTCGAGGAGCACAAGAATGATTTGTACTGGACGGCCAAGGAAATTCGTGAAATGCGCGACGATAAAGAACGAGAACGTGTCGAAAAACAACGGGAACGAATGAACGCCAATTATGCGGATAATTCTGCTGGATTGGGCAGCATCTGGGGTGGCGGACCGAAAAAGAAAAAGTCAGCATCAAAAGAACCGGCTCCCAACGAGGTAGACGATCGGTTACACAGTGAGCGAGAGCAAAAGAAAGCTGAACAGGCGAAAAAGAATGCGGAAAAGGCAAAAAAAGAGGCCGATATCATGGCAGCCCTGGAATTAGCCATGGAGCAAGCCAAATTGGTAACTGGATACTAGGAGCCTACCACTGTAGAGCTACTAATAGTACATCATGATGTTGTAGTCTAGTTGTAGCTGGCTATTTCGAGTTCTTGTATGTGTGAGTACAAAGCGATGGGTAGTTCGGAGTTCTTGTTTATTAAGAGTAGAGTTATAATTATCCGGGCAAAAAAGAATCCAATCGAACATCACGAATTTTCTCTGCTTCGACTCCTTCATACATTTTATCAAGGCTATCATCATCAACGAAGACTTCTTCACATAAACCGAGCTTTAACAAAAATCAACTATGTCAAGCCTCCAATCAACATCAAACGCTAGCTCTTTGCATACACCACGAAACGAAGCGGGATCTATGACACTGCCGGGACCAACATCGACCTCGCCATCTTCGTTCGTTGCTCAACTCTCGTCTCAGGCCGATGCACGAGCCGAAGTGGCTGTGTGCGGTGGCAATCCCCAGCTTTTGGAAGCCCGACTCTTGCAAATGACTTGCAGTATTCGTGCGCTGGTGAAATCGAATGCAGCCTTGGAAGAAGCTCTGAAAGAAGACCCAGACGACCCAGACTTTCAACTAGCCGTGGAAGAAAACAAACTAACCATTCGACGACAAGGACTCACAGCAAAGGCTCTGGTGGCCGAGATGCAAGCTAATGGGTGCAACATTGATCTAGAAGCTGATGTACAAGACGCACTGGATGAAGTCTCACCGGAACGCATAAAAGTCGTAGAGGTGAATGTGGGTGGTAACAACGCAGCTGCAAATGGGGGGACCAACAATGCCACCACTGCAACTAATGCTGCCGCTTCTACGAGTGTGAATAGCGCTAGTTTGTCAGCCACTTTACCAGACAATGCGACGACCGGTGGTGTCTATCTGTAAGAATCAAGATCAATATATTGGGATACCACGGATGGTCGCAAAGCTACTGCCTTCCCGGTTTGTTGAAAACGCCAAATCTACGAGGTCTTGTGTCTTGTCATATCCATTGATTTCCAATCCAGCTAGTCACAAAACAAGCCATTGCACTGCTGTCCATTCTCGGCATAGTAGGCTCTTTATATCCTTCAATTGAAAGCAATCATTCTTATCATCACGATGATAGCCATCACTTTGGGCCCCAAAAATCCGTATCTGGTTTTGTGGGCAACTAACCCAGACTTGCGTAGGAGACAGTCATCAGTCATCTTTATGGAAGAATATAATGCCTGTACCTGACATATTCCCCTGCTCCAACCTTTTCTTCGTGTGTTGCCTCTTTTGCAAAGATGTCAGAACTTGCAGTGGGAGTCGCTATACCACGACGGTGCTCACGCTTTCTGTTATTTTTTGCAAAGTGGTGGCTAGAAACGATTCGCATTATTGTTTCACTTGCACGTAATATTAGATAATAAGCCAATCCTCATGGTACAACAATATGCTGTTCGAATGGTTAATTTTGCTTGGGAAAGCGTAAAGGGTACACATGGCTCCCTTTTTATTATTTGCGACATGAAGGCACTCTTTTGGTGGACCCGAAACTTGTCAACATAGGTTTCGAGACCCTTCGAAAACTTTCAATGGTTGCTTCCGGATTTTTCCTTTCGAAGATAATTACTATCAAAAGATGGTCTCTTCCAGCGTGCACACATATCCTTCTACTCGAGTCGTAATCTTTTCTTTTTAAGCTTGCCCCAAAAGCAATCCTACGGCAATTAATTCATAGCCATCATGACCGCATTAAAAACACTGCGCGCAACCATAAGCAGTGTCATTCCTGGAATCCGATGGTCCCTTGCCGATTTACCCACGCCTCTTCATTACGAACCATTGGAAAAGCTGCAAAAGATCCGTCGTTCCGAACAACCAAAGTACGAATTGTTTCTTGATATTCCTGCATCCATTGACAATCTGTTTTCGTCCTCCACAACAGAATCCCGACATTATGGCATGATCGCTCTTGGCCTGTTGTTATTAGGTCACGACTACGTGGATGAATGTCACGATATTGTCTTGGCTCTTTCCTGGCCTAGTTCTATGGGCATCACCTAAAATGGAAGGACTGAATATGACCAAGCTGCAACGCCTGTCCGCGCTTTTGCCTCGGCATGGTTCACAGAAGAGAAGCCTTTCACGTGGGAGAATTTAGAATGGTGGGTGTGGACAATGCAAAGTTCTGGTCCTCTCAGGTCGCTCAGTCTGGCGGGGAACACGACTTGCCCCAAAAGGAATTAAAAGCACGCGTCCAAGAACTGGCCAAGCAGTACCAGACCGATGATGGTAGCGTGCAAGAATGGGGTGACAAGATTGCCGACAGTGGCCAGTTGATGAACCATCGAGCTACGCATGATCTTGCCATGACTGTGCTACGACAGAGAGATAACGGCCACGATGAATTGCGAGACTTGGCAGAACACGTGATCGAGTCTGAAATTCGCATCCTTTTGTATCATGCGTTGCAACGAGCTGAATTTGAAGTGGACAAAGACTACTTGGTCTCACAAAAACAAGTTAAACCAAAAGGGTAAAATTCATTATCGATAAAGTGATTTTTGATTACGCCCAACCACGAAAAATAGTCTCTGGACTGTCAACTTTTGCAGATGTCATCCTCTCAAGATTCCGCTGTTCAAAGAAAACAAAAGCCGCCGATCGTAGTTATGATGCACGGGTATAATCTAGATTCTTGTTCTTTATTTAACGCATACGCAATAGTTCGAATGATTACATCTGCTGTTCCGTTATGATGGTCCGTTCACAAAAAGCTTCTGATTTGAACCTTTTTTACTAAAATCCCTGGTAAACTTGATCATATTCAGGAAATCCCATTGCTTTGGTCCACTTGTCGCCGTCTAATGTTTCGTAGACACGATCTAATGGTAAAGGATTTCGTGAAACGGGTACCGGACGGGGATTCTGTGCCGTGACCGTCGATGGGCGCACTAACAGATTGTTCCATCGGTCCGTTGGCGCAGAAGCCGACGTTGGAAAAGGATAAGGGCGGGCCGCACCCGGTGTTTCACTTGGTCGAATCCGAATGCGTTTCCAAAAGGCCAGCATGAGTGTTACTCTTCTTGATCCAGAGTGACCACCCTTTCCTGGAATTACTCCGTGCAATAATTTTCCGTCAAATGCAACGAGCCGACCGGGGCTTGTAGCAATACTCATAACTGCTTTGGTAGCCATGTGTCGACTGTGAAGAGTCTGGTTGGTTACGATACTAGGGCCACCAGCTGCAAAGTGTGTGGCACTATCTTCAACATCGTCGCTGCTGCTTCCAACACCTGACAAGTAAAAAATGGCTGTCATGATGGGATTTTTTATGATGCGTCCTTGCCCTTCGTTATCGCTGTCAAAATGAAATTGATGTCCCGTTGGATGAGGTCGATTGTGTGCCCAAAATTCCACCATGGTCGCACTGGAGAGCTGTGGAAAAAGAGGCAACAAGTGCTGATACAAATTCAATATAATGTCACCCAGACAGCCAAACCGGTCGTCGATAGATACTTTATGATTGCTGTCGCTGACTTTGCTTCTGGTTAAAGGTACTACATAGGAAAAGTAGGGCGATGGTGGCTCGACCCGGTAGTCATGCTGCAACCAATAATCGGCATTTCGATCTTCGAAGACATCTCGCAAATGCTGCAGTTCACATGTAGATAAAAAGCTATCCCAAGCGTGACACAATATATCAGTTCTGTTGCTGCTATTATTACTAATGCTACTGCTACCAGTAGTAGTGTCATCTTGAAGAGGATAATTCAATACGCAGGTTGCCAATCGGCAGACGTATCCTAACTTTTCCAACATTGGTTTGGCTTCGTTCGACCGCTCCGTTTGGCACAAGATCATGCACAATTGTTCCATTGCCAGGCGCTGCCAATCTGTGATGGCTGTTGCTGCTGAATGCTTTTCATCACCACTCTCATCGTCACAGAACCGTCGCCTGATGCCTGCTTTGCTGGCTACCGGCTGAATAGCGGATTTTAGCGAACAGCAACAACAACAAGAAGAAATGGCAGATCGGTACAGATCCTCTATATGTTCCATATCAGGATTGGCTTGGAGCCACATCAATCTCGCTTTCTTTGCCAGCATTTCTTGCGCAGTTTTGCTCTGATCTTGGTCGTTGGACATAATAGTTAGTAGTTAGGTACACCAGGTAGCAGGTAGTAGGTAGTAGGTGGTATTAATTATAAAAATCCAAACAATTTCGTTTTAAAGTTCGTCACTTCGTCACAGAAGCAGATGAAACACTCTGTGCGATGAGGATGTGTGTGTGCCTTGTGGTAAAAGCCTTGTGGTGGCAGCATTTGTGCCTTGTCGGTTGTATGTAGGTTGTAGGTTGTAGTTGAGGCCAATCCTTATGGTTTGTTAATACGACCGAAACAGCTATTCCGGTCTGGGAGCCGTTAACTTTTCCTTTAGTACTTCCTTATGGTTCACAAAGAAGCTGTCTCGTTCGTACAAAACATTTAACTTCCTTATGATATAACAAGACCCTCTCCGCTTCCTCAACAAATCATCATCACCACATGAGTTAACAAGTAGTTAAGTGTTAACTTCCTTCTTGTCTACTAAATGAGATTCTTTACGGACCTGTTTATGACTGCTAACACAACCAGCACGACCACCATGGCTTCCTCAACAACTATGACCCCCTCCTCTGGTAACAACAAGAATAATGACGTTGACTTTAAAGGGGGTTACTTACTCATGAAGGAAATCCAGCGAAATATTAGCTTCCGTGCCTATGAAGAGGTATGTGGAATGGGCGACAGCAAG
>Ga0210036_1000690_pt1 | contig 39453 bp, 21 predicted proteins | sample CryGeymeta201515_FD_185469 | JGI IMG/M metagenome (GOLD analysis project Ga0210036, IMG submission 185469) | Groundwater microbial communities from Crystal Geyser aquifers in Utah, USA - Crystal Geyser metaG 2015-15 (SPAdes) (version 2) | ecosystem: Environmental > Aquatic > Deep subsurface >...
GGGCGCCTCGGAACGGAGAAAAGGTCGGCCCTAGTAAATTGCCGAGTTTCTCCAAACCACCCTACCTAGTCAAACGTAGCCCTAGAGAGCTGGCATAGTCGAGAGAACGCGGTAGCGTTCGCTCGCTGTGTGAATGCTAAATATTTAACCCTCTCCTTCCTGCCTTTGTGTTTGTGACTTCACGCTGAAAACGATGGTTCGCCTTCCTTTTTGCAAATTTTGAAAATGTGTTCTCTAATTATTTTTGAACGTGCCAGTAACATCACGGCATCAGGGGGTTGTGTTCTCACACTACTACTACTACTAGCTACTAGACTATTTCAGAACAAAACATTAACAGAAGTTTTTCAACAGTTAGACCCTTCAAATAATAGAACTAAATAATTACAAAGAGAGTGCCAATTGCTCATTGATAGAATAGACGATAACAAGATAAGAGAGAACGACAATGTCTGGTCGCGTCTATCTTACCCCAGTCAAGGACGTAGATCAAAACACAAGCTATGATGACGAAGAGAATGAAAGCTTGGGATCGTCAAGTCCACGCTCCTTTGTCCCTCTGATTCATCAAGACGAAGATATTTCTGTTTACTCGGATCAATCTGAGAACGACAAGAGCTTTGTTGAACATTTGACTCGGGGGATTTACAATGTAGCATTGGAAAGCTTGACTGGTACCAGTAGGTCTCCTATCATACCTAATCGCATCTTCAACATCGCCGATGATGATGGAGACTGCGGTAGCGTGCACAGCACTAAATCTCTCGCCACGGCAAGCACACAATCCCTCTCTCAAAACGTATTTAATGAAACACTTACGGACTGCGACCAGCCTACCTCTCTTCAAAGCCTTTATCGGGAAGAGCGTGAGCCCCTGCCAAATTCCAGTGTGGAACTGGAGTATTTTGAAGCACGTGATCGAGAACAAATTCTTGTCCTTGGAATCGACATCGGCCATCTCAATCGGACAATGCAATTTGTGGTGTGTGCAAGTGGTGTTTTTGGATTCAACCTGCTGTATGGCTACCTGCAGGAACTCATATCCGTAGAGATTATGAATCGACAGCTGGGACTGTTCCTGGCAGTGATGCAATTTGCGGGATATACGACGTTAAGTTATATCCTGAATGCGTATGTCTACAAGAAGAAATTGCAAGGTGTTCAAAAGGAAACTGTACCTACTTCAAATCGCTCTCTTGGTATTGGTGCAGTAGTAGCAGTGCCATTTTTAACCTATCTTGGTTTGAGTTTGCTACGAGCTGTGGATCTGGGCATGACCAACTTGGCCATGCAATACATTAATTATCCAGCCAAGACTCTCATGAAGTCCAGTCGTGTGGTATTTACCATGCTTTTTGGAGTTCTGATTACCAGAAAGAAGTATCAACTTATGGACTACTTTGTGGTCCTGTGCATGGTTGCTGGTTTGGTCATTTTTATGCATGCAGATTCAACTTCCAGTGCCGTGTTTCAGCCACTTGGAGTGGTCATGCTAACAATCAGTCTACTCTGTGATGGTGCCATCAGCAATATGAGTGAGTCCATTATGAGGAATTATGGCGTAGGACAGGATGAGTTTATTTTTCAACTGTATAGCATTGCATTAGTTGCCATTTCAGCTGCTGCAGCTGTCAAGGGAGATTTGCAACTTGGAATATTGTGGATGATACAACCTGGTACCTATGATGAAGTGATAGAGGGAACATCTTTGGAAAATGCATCTTGGACAGTTCCAGGGAAAATTGGAGTGATAGTTTTGTTTAGTTCAGCAGGGTTCTTTGGAGGCTCATGCAGTGCTGCTATTACAAAACACTTTGGAGCTTTGACCATGTCCATCACATCTACTGCCAGAAAGGCTACAACTCTTTTCCTGTCCTTTTTCTTATTCAGCAATGTTTGTACAATGGAGCATAAATTGGGTGCTATTATTTTCATATCCGCACTAACAGCCAAGAGCTTCTTGAGGAGAAACAAGCCCAAGAGGACACACTCAGGAACATCCTCTTTTCTGCAGGAAGGTTCCATTGATTTGGAATTACAGATTTCAAGTCAACCCGGCGGTACTCGCAGAAAGACTAGTCCTGTTTGCTTACAAAGGCCAATCGAAACTTACCTACAGGGAACTCCAGGTCGGCGTCAGAATGCCGGAAAATTTGTAAAATAATAGGTGTTTGCATTGCCACTCCGGTATTCTCAAAACGCAATTTTGAACTAAAGCATAAAAACAATTCAGCGCTACTATTTTTAAGTCCCTTCAAAAAATCGAAGGGAATGCATAGGAAGATAATTCGCCTTCGAAACGATGCTTAGATAGCCTCTTCAAGTTCCCCGGCTCGTCTGACTGGGCTATTGCGTAGAGAACCATAAGATACACCCCCCGCGCGACCGTTGCTGTCCCGAACAGTCTTTAGAGACTCCCACACTTCACCAGCACGCAATTCGCCATCAAGAACGGAGAGATACCCTCCTATTATCAATTCCACATCCTGGGGTCCTTCGTCCACTAGCTCTATACGGAATCGGTCGGCACCAGCTGCTCTCCATTCTTTCAAAGAATGAATGCCGCTCTGGGCTTCTGACCCAAGTACAGTATTCCTGCATCCAAGATCGGCAAGAACCAAATTGTCAGCTCCATTTTGATCGCGAAGATGGACGTTATGATGGGTGCAAGCATGTCCGCAATCGACGTATGAATTTCCTTTCGTAAGAAATCTCGCAAAAACGCAATGCTCCGTGTGGAAAATTGGAAGGTGGGAATGTGCTACAACTTCAATTTTTGCTGCGCCACTGATTCCATTGCCCATGGATTCCAGAAGCTCTGTTATCCCGTTGGCATTGAGGTCATAGGATGCCGTGACTCTGCTGCAACCGTAGGTGAGAAGCTCCCAGGCTGTCAAAGGATTGGCAACGTTCAAGGAAAAATCACCAATCAATTCCGGAATAATAACCACATGTTGACTACTAATACTTTCGTTTGCCTCACCCTCAATCTGAGATACCCCAACATCGATTTCTGCACCTTGCCCCCCCAATTCCATCATTCGATGTAGTAGACCAGTCGAACGTACCAGAAGCCCATCTGGTTCGAGTCTCAATAGAGTTCTCCAGATGCCAGATTCGCCAGGTTTGATGATTCTCGGACTGGCTACAATTACCTTAATAGATGGTGTCTGGCGAATCCTATCAACGGCCTCTCGCATACCTTCCACTTCCAAGAAATCCACCATAATTTCGTCAACACCATTTGCTCTACCGCTATCGATCATGTCGCAAATAGTTTCCACTTGCGCCAAATTTCGGGCAAGCACAGAGAACTTTGCGTTGAGCTCGTTCGCCATTGTATTATAAGCTTCGCTGCCATTAGAGAATTTTTCGAGCAGCTCCTCTGTGACACTGGTGCTTCCGTGACTCTTCAAATCCGCATTTATAGCTAACCGATCATTATCCGATGATGCAGGTGGAGGGTCAAATTGGGCTTGCAAGTCCTCAATAGCATTTCGCCTAGCCTCCTTGATCCAAGAAGCAGGGCACCAAGCTTGCGCATCCAAACCCGAAGTATCGATGGAAGCATTTCCATCGGCATCGGATGCCAAAACCCACTCCGTATTCCCCAAAAGGCCAATGGCTTTTCGAATATCCTTGGAATCTAATCCCTTCTTTTCCGCTGGTTGTAAAACACCATCCGACTTGCTGGAGCCTTTGTAGCCCGTAGCATCGTCTTCAATAGTAACTACAAGCGATGAGCCAATCGTGCCTTCCACTTTAACGTGAGCCAATTTTTCCAGTTTTGGCGGTGCCGCCTCAGTCAATCGTTTCATTTTCTTGTCAACTGTAGCATCGGAGGTTTTCCAGACATGGGCGCCTAACGGAGCGTGTTGCGGCTCGTGCGATCCCAATCGCCTGGCTTCTTCATCTAGCTGTTTCCACTTCTTTTCCACGGCCTTCGAAAAACGAATTTGAACCACCCGCCTGCCTTCGTAGAGCTGCGACATGGGATGAATATCAAAAACGGGTCCACCCAATTCTTCATCTTGCGCTAATCCACGGTCAACAACAAGTCCATCGCCTCTTTTGACTTGAAGAAGAATTTGATTGTCATCAATCTGGTCAGATTGCTCGTCCAAAGCAAGCACGAGTCCATTCTTACACGACGTTCCCTCAATGACTCGGCCAATATGAACACCTCGATGTCTCGGGGATCGTCCTCGAACCAATTCCTGATGTCGAGACCCGTCAAAGAATCCCGAGGACAATCCATCGTGATTTTCATCCTGTCCACGAGAAAATAATTGCGCCAGTTCCTCCTTCGATACAGTCTCGTCGGGTAAAGACAGTCGTCGTTGGGCGACGCTGGATGGAATGGTCGTGGTGTCTCTGTCGACAGATATTATTATTTCTTCTTGGTACTCCTTCCAAGCCTTATCGACAGCATTTCGATATGCTCTGGTCGTGGCTGCAACATAGGCGGCATCCTTTAGCCTGCCTTCAATTTTGAGGCAGGCCACACCGGCTCGGACCATGCGGGGAACGTGATCGAGTCCGCACAAATCTTGGGGACTTAACAGGTACGTAATGTCGCCCAAATTTGTCAGTACGCCATTATCAATGAGCCCGTACGGTAACCTGCAGGCCTGTGCACATTGGCCTCGATTGGCACTCCGACCTCCCGCAAACTCACTACTGAAACACTGTCCACTGTAACTGACACACAAAGCTCCGTGAACGAATGCTTCCACTTCTACAGGTGCAGTTGGTAAATTCGTGCCTGGTGACGATTGCTGTTGTTGCTGCTGCTGTTGTTGTTGTTCAAACGATTCGTGCAAGCTCGAAGCTACCGACGCAATTTCGTCCATGCTCAATTCCCGGCCCAGCACTACTCGTGTGGATCCCATCCATTCGGCAACGAAAGTGGCACCATCCGCCGACGTGATGGTCTGCTGTGTCGACGCATGGAGTTCCAAATCCGGAGCGATTCGTCGGGCCAGTCGAGCCACTCCTAAATCTTGAACAATCAAGGCATCGACGTTCGCCTTGTCGCACTGTCGGATCAATTCTTCGACTTCGACCAATTCGTGAGCAAAAACGAGTGTATTTAGGGCCACGTAAAGCTTTACACCGTGTTGATGACAAGTCGCTACAGCTTCGGGTAATTCGGTACAGGGATCGAAATTGGAAGCTCGAGCACGTGCACTAAAGGCTGTCAGACCGACGTAAATGGCATCGGCACCATTGGCAATGGCAGCGTACAATTGTGGCCAACCACCAACAGGACTCATAACTTCGGGAGGTCGCAACACGGAAATTACCTGTGATGGTTGTTGTTGTTGTTGCTGCTGATGCGTCGATGGTATTACTGTCTTGGACTGATGATCGTCATGAGATAAATCGTATCGCCACAAAGCTGGTGATTTTCTGCGATTTACCAACAATTCGGATGATAGAGAACCAGGAACTGCCAGACTTTCTACGACTGGTAATTGCATGTTACTCAAAAACAATGTTACCATCAATAGTACTACTACCAGTAGTAGCTGGAAGAACCAACATATTGAAGTGTCTGTCATTGTGAACTAGTGGTTGTGGAGGAGCAACCGCCTTTTTATGAGTGCAGGTAGAAGTAGCGTTGTGTCGGATACATGAAAGAATGTTTTAAAATGTAATAATGAAAAACAGTTGGGCGGAAGAAGAGTAAGGTGATTGGATCTTCCTATTGCAGGCAGACCTGAAAAAGTATCCTGGGCTTTCTTTGTTGCGCCAAAACCATGAACGATGACTGCTGCTGGCATAATTATTACCGTACTCTACCAAAGCTGCCGGAGTGTACCAGGTACGGTAGTAGTGCTATCAATGATACTATGAATGCATGATAATAATATCATCATTTTTTTCGATGGTAAGAAAACCAAGGATTGTCTGCCTACCTGCGCGCGCAGTGTTTTATTTTTTGCACCCAAAGCGCATACTGGCTGCAGACCGCGTCATGAGGACCCTCCATGTACGTGCGTTGTAATAAAGAAGTAGTACCGTAGAAGTAGGACTCAGAAGTTGGACTCCTCCACCATGGTTGCGAAAATAACTTTCTATTCTAGCTGGCTGGAATGGACAGGCTAAGAATAGGTAGTGCTTGCCACTGGATGCAGTACTAGATCAATAATAGTAATCATGTTTTGAAATGTTCCATTATTTCTACTAGTAGCTAGAGCTATGGTAGAGTATTATTTTTCATGTAAGTATTCTTGCTTCTTAGTAGATTGGCGGTGATACAGTAGTCTAGTACGTGCGACATGTAGCTTGATTTCCATCTTACCATAGAAATCGAGTCATTCATAATTATGACTTTCTCGAGAGTTCGCGTCTCGACCGGCTCGCCTTTTTGTACGCATCTTTCACCTCCTCGTTGTCGGAGGCAGATTAAAAAAAATAACTCGTCCGTCGTGTGTAAAATTCGTAGCAAGACCTATTATTTACTCGGTATTTTATAAGAATCAATCGCTTCGTCTAGTACAGTAGACTTGATTCTAGTAGTACGTAGTGCAATTACTTTTATCACATCCTATATCACAACAGCAAGACGGAAACCATTTCTGGTCACCACGTGACAAAACGAATCTGATTCTACCAGACAGTGTATTTCCCACTAGTCTACTAGTTAAGCTTGTTTTAAAATCTGTCTGTTTGGACATTGTTTACTACTGTAGCAAAACCTCAGAGTGATAATACCGGCCTTTGTACATTGTACTGTACTGGCTATTTATTTGATATTTGATCAAATCATCAAATCCAACGACACAACAACGAGCATTTCCATTCCATTCCATTTCATTCCAACTTCATTCTATATTCCATAACCTACTACGTGAAAATCATGTCGATTTGTCCACAAGGAAGATGGGTCGTCGAATCCCAGGCAATGGAAATTTTGGGTTTCTCGTCCTCCGCAGAGCTGACCGACGCCGTTACTACGGGAAGGTTTCCTCACGTCTTGGCAGGAGAAGGAAGCAGTGTAAAATCTGCCAATCCCCCATTTACGCAACATACATTCTATTACATTACCAGTGAAGGAGAATCGGCTGAATCCAACCTTTCCCTGAAATTACTGCAGTGGATATCGGTGTGCCAAGCCCTGGGCGACAGCAAAGAGGACTTTTCCGAAATGGAACCACGTCAGATTGGACTCATGGCCAAGTATGCTGGCAAACCTTCCGTCGAACCAGATTCGTTCGATTCCTTACTGGCCGACTTGAAAGATGCTCATGCTGTTATTTTACCGGACGAATTAAGTCAGTTACCAGTAACAGCCGGAAGAGCAGCAGTAACAGCAACAGCTTCTCCTCCCGAAGCTGCTCCCGCCGCTTGTGCAGAAAATGGTGCTACCTTGGATAGTCTTTTGAGTCAACCTGTAGCTCGACCGACAGGAGGATCCGCGACGGTATCGGGTCCCGTAACAACTGCGTCCAAACCGGAGCCGCAAGAAGGTGAAATCTACATTCGGGCCGATGGTAAAAAAGTCCGTCGCGTGAAAAAGAAAAAGCCGGCAGCCGAGACTGGATCTATTTCCACTCATCTAGCTTCAGACGGCGCCAACGCTTCTTCCAGTGGAGACAATGCTACCGTACCGGGTGACATGGGAAAATCCCACGAAGAAGGTGAAATCTATATTCGGGCAGACGGAAAGAAAGTTCGTCGCGTGAAAAAGAAAAAATCTGTCACCGATTCGGCTAGTAGTAGTGTCGCCCCTGCTGGTAATTCTCTGGGAGCAATGTTAGATTCGACCACTCCCAAGGCTGCTACAGCGAGTGACAGCGCAACTGTACCTGGAAACATGGGTGCTACAAAACCAGTAGAAGAGAGCGAAATTTACATTCGAGCCGACGGAAAGAAAGTTCGTCGTGTCAAAAAGCAACCGTCTACCGAAGCTGCGAATGCCGAAGAAGGTGAGATTTACATTCGAGCCGACGGTAAAAAGGTACGACGTGTCAAGAAAAAAACTCCCATGTCACTCGATGGGATGTTGGCGGACAGCGTCCTCCAAAATAAGGTCGGAAGTGGAAGTGCTACCGTTACTGGAGCGGAAGGTACTCCGAATAATATACAGGAAGGTGAAATCTACATCCGTGCCGACGGTAAGAAGGTTAGACGTATCAGAAAGACGAATAGCGTGTCCGGAAAAGGGCTGTCAACGTTCTTGGGGAGCGGTGAAGGGGCGAAAGCCCAAGGCGGTAGTGCCACAGTAGCTGGTGATGGCAAGGAGCTTGGCGAGATATACATTCGTGCAGACGGAAAGAAAGTGCGACGGGTGAAAAAGAAGCCGCAGGCAGCTCCAGGTAATTCAGAATCCTTGGCTGGATTCTTGGACACTCAAAAAACAGGTACCGGAGGCACCGGCTTTTCTGGTAGTGCTACTGTGACGGGCGCGGAAGGCCGCAAGGCGCAGTACGCCGAGGGTGAAATTTACATTCGAGCGGACGGTAAGAGAGTTCGACGAATCAGAAAGACGTCTACTGCCAAGATCGAGGAGCAGAAGAAAACAAAAGAGGAGGAAGAGGCTGAAGACAAAAATGAACCCAAGCCAGAAGTAGAACCTGCCGAGGCTTCTGCAGACGGGGAAGCGAAGGAAGGAGACCAGCCTACCACCAGTGCGGCCGGGGATTTGGCAGGATTTTTGGATTCCGCCGCCGAATCGAAACCACAAATTTCAGGCAGTGCGACAGTCGCTGGTGATATGGTGGCGCATATGCACGCAGAATCAAATCCAGACGAACAAGTGGAGATTATTACTCGTCCAGATGGTACCAAGGTTAAGCGAATTCGAAGGCGAGTGTCGGCATCTGGATCTACTGGAGTTGCTGCAGGCGAGGAAGGAGAAATTATTACCCGCCCTGATGGTACCCGGGTCCGCCGTATTGTTCGAAGGTCAATTGTGTCGACTTCCCAGCGTAATCTTGCAGCTAGTGGAGACAATAGTGAAACCACAGAAGGCAATGCTGCCGCCGAAATTGCCCCCGAGGCAGCCCAGGAGCAAGCCGCAGCTTCTGACCAGGCAGCCCAGGAGCAAGCTGAACCTGTCGACGGTGAGCCTCCGAAAGCAGACGACCTTCAAATCTCCATAGAAGAGAAGGCTGACGGCAAAGACGCCTTTATCGTGGTTAACGAAGCCAATCAGGAAGAAAAAGGGAATTTGGAAGCTGCCCCCGATGTTGACGCTTCTAATCATGCTGTGGAGCCTGACAGCGAGGAAAGGTTCGCTGTCAAGATGGGAGAAGGTACAACGGAAGTAACACAAGAACAGGTTCGGGCGGCATCGGATATCAGATATCTTACTCTGGACGAGTTAGCCAACTTGTCTGGCCAGAACAAGGAAGACTTGAACGCCGTTGTGAAACAGAAGATGAATCTCGACAATGGGACTCCTCGTTTTGTGCTTTCTTCTCCGGACGTCAAGCCAGACGAAACCGCGGCTTCGACTCCAACCACCAAAGTAACAGCATCTGCTCCGAGGGCAGCTGCCCAACCTCCTCCAGGAGCCAAACTTTTGCCGGAAGGGCAAGTTGCCGTATCCGAGGACGTTGCCAAAGCAGCCGAGGCTGTGTCAGCCATGGGTGCCACTGATTTGGAGTCGCTAATGGCAAAGCTCCAATCAGGAGATGTAGCAGAAATCTTGCAGAAGCTTAAGGATGCTGAGAAGCGCCAGGCAAAACTCGAAAAGCAGCTGCAACAAGCAGGTGTTGCTATTGCAGATGACATTCCCTATGAGGAAGCGAAAGAGATGGTTGATAAAATTGCTAAGCGCATGGGAGAGATTGGTAGTAGTGATGTAACACATCCGGATAAAGAGGTGCAAACAAAGTTGCGCGAAGAGTACTTCAAATTGGAGCAAGAAATGGAACGGTACAACACTGCTCTGATGGTTTCTGACGAGTACCAAGCCGAGCAAGATCGAATTGAACGAAAATGGGAAGACGACAACCGCCAAGCTAACTTGGACGCTCTCAAGGCATTGCGAAGACATATGCCAGTCAACATTCGCAATCTAAGCGAAGCCGCTTTGACCAGTACTCCATCCCCCAATGGAAAGTACCTACCAAAGCCAATGGCCAAGAAGTTCAAGAGAACCAATGTGCTCATGCTTATTCGGCTTGACCCGGATGATATTGAGAGAATGCACCCCTCCACTCTTGAAAATATGCGCGTCACTGGTCTGACTCTTACAGAACGTCGTGCTCTCTACGCTCATCTGGAACCTGTTGCCCCAAAATGGAAAAGAAATAAAGCAGAAAAGATGACTGAGAAGAAGTGGGTTTGGTACAATATGATGAAAAACAATTTCAAAGAGGCTTTGGCTCCGTATCTGAGACACATTGAGCAGTACGGGCCTCCCGACAACCATCCCTATGCTACTCGCGAAGATCCTACTTCCGGTTGCCCTATGATTGGCAAACAGTGTCCTGTCAAGGCCGACCAAAATCCCTCTTACGCTGGCGACTATGGCTGGACGGAAGAGGCTAAATATGAAGCGTCAAATGTCACCAAAGCAGACGTCGACGATCAGGGGGCCAAGGCGATGCAAGAAGCTTTAGAACTCGCTAGAGCGAAAAAATCAAACGAGCGTGCTACAGCCCTCAAACAGCATTACAAGGGTGTCAGGTTTGTTTCCAAAGCCAACGGAAGCTGCGAGCAGATGGACGAAGCCATGGACAACATTGAGCTTGCCATGTACAAAGCCATCGAGACCATGCTTACTAAAGATGAATTTTCCGATGACGACAAAAAGAAGGAAATTGCGAATTTTACAGATACTCTAAATGGTCTCAAACTGGCGGTGCTAGATTTTGCCGAGCGAGCTGGTATGCAAACATCTGGAAAGAAGCAAGCCGGAGGCGATGGTCCCGATACACGAAGTGCCGTGGAATGCGCCCTGTCGGACGAAGTTTATGATGCCCATAAAATGTACTTCAAGTTTCTGAACGATCGGATGGCTGAAATGAAGGTGAAGGATACCCGAGTTTCCAAGACGATTGAATTTTTGGATGGAATGCTTGTCGATTTGCACAGCAAGAATGAAAGTACTCTTAAAAAGCTGGGAGGCAAGAGACCGGACAAGTCGCGCAAGATCAAGACCATTGAAAATATTAAGGAAGAAGTCCAGAAGAAACTAAAGCCTGACGTTGCCGAACCTGATGAAGAATTTGGTCTCGACGAAAAGGAGATTGCCAATGTTAAGGCAGCGCCTCCGCGTGGTGGACCTGGGCGAGGAGGTCTCATGGACGCCATTGCAGGGCGAGCTCGAGGTGGCGGTGGACGAGGAGGTCTCATGGATGCCATTGCAGGGCGAGGCCGGGGTGGTCCTCCCGGAGGAGATGCTGGTGGACGAGGAGGTCTTATGGCTGCCATAGCGGGTCGGGGCAGAGGCGGCCCTCCTGGTGGCGGCAGAGGTGGTCTCATGGCTGCAATTTCTGCTCGCGGTGGTGGTGGCCGTGGCGCCGGACCTCCTGGCGGTGGTAGAGGAGGTACGTGTTTCCATGCGGTGTTTTGAACGCATTGTTGTTGCCGTGTTCTGATTGCAGGCTTGTGTCTAACCGGAGCCGTCTTCTTTAATCTCCCTTGTCAGGTCTCATGGCCGCCATTTCTGCCCGCGGTGGAGGTGGTTAAACAGACTTGCAACGACAACTTTATCTCTTCTGTAACTTCTACTGATACTTTTTACTGATACTTCTACTGAATACTGCCAGTTCGGAAGAAACAACTGTTTAACCAATTTTTAGCTGCAAGTGTCCCGCATATAATAGGACACAAAAATATTCGATTGCAAATGCCTTTACAAACCAGAAATACTGTACAATAGTTTCGAATAAAATGCGTGATCATTAAAGCGGCTCAATACTATTTTTAATTTGGATGTATCTCAATCAGTAGAAGTTTTCTTCTGCCTACATTGCCAATCCTTTGGAATGGGCTACTCCCTTACTCTTATTATGTATTTGATGATTGAGCTGAGCACCTTGATACATTTTGACGAGCTCCTTTTTTCGTTGTTCCGTTTCTCTTTCTTCCTGTGACATTCCCTCGAGGGTCTTGCCGCTGGCTATAGCTCTGGATTGTATGCACCCCATTGTTCTCTGTGTTCGTTGTTGTTTTCGTTTGTTTTTGCCGTGCAGCTGCTGTTTTTTGTGTGTGACTTGGATTTTAATGTAATAACGAATTCTTTTTGTGAAAGTTTATCACTCGGAGTAATTTAATACTACTGCAGCCTTTGCACTTTGCATCGTCCATCCAAAATGCTTGGGCAGTACTGGTGATCATTCTTTATTTTATTGTCCTGAAACTTCCACACGAATGCAATATTCATTGACACGGAATAGATCAGATCATTGTCTTTTCGAAGAACTTCTTGAGAGACGCACACTATTCTAAATTCGTCATTGCAAAAAGGTAGCACACTTTTCACTCTAGTTATGGAGGTCGTCCAGCGACTGCATCAAATACTTAAGCAAAATACCGTTGTCGCTTCCGAGCCTGCTTTTATCGCCCATTCAAACTAAAACAATAACATAACACACGGACACACACACGCCAAGCTAAGGGAAATATTGTAACAAATACTACCTGGTAGATTACACGAGTAAATTACTGATCTCTTTTGTGCGCCATCATAAATCACAAAACACAGGACTACGTCGATGATGATGTTCCAGAAAAGCCAACTATTAGCTTTGGCCTTGGTCGCTACTTCCGGTCTAGATGTTTCTGCGAGTAGTAGCAACAGAGGAGTGATCAGTGCCCACAACACCAGAGGTATTGGTGCCAATTCGCAATTGGGCAGACACATTCTTTCGCAGGCACGTCCAATCAATGAAGATGGTAGCCACCGATTCTTGCAGGACGATGCGGATTACTCCTTCGTGGCGGACTACTCTATCAAATTCCAAGGATGTCACCACGTGCAGCAGTGGAACGAATACGCCGACGAAGAAGACGATGTCCGCGTCAAGACGAAGCGATTGGTACGCTTTCGTTTGTGCGAAAAGTCCAGCTGCAGCAACAGTAACAGTGCCGGCTGCTCTTCTAAATTTGGCGACTACGTCGTTGACATGAACACCTTTGTGGCAGCCTACTTGGAAGCCCTCGATGAAGAAAGCGAAGAAATCTGTTCCGATGCCAATTCCGAATGTCAAACGGAGTGCAATGGCAACGATGATGAATCGGACTGTTTGACAACATGCTACCAATCTTACGGTGTTAGCTTTTGCAGTGACTATTACAACAACCAAAATGGAAACAACAATGACGATGCCGCCTTTGATCCTTCCGAATACGCATCCTGTGCTCAATTCGATGGAGCCCAGGGAGGAAGACGTCGCGAACGTGCCTTGGAACAAGCTGCGTACGATTATTACATTGGACCTTACTGTGCCGATCAAGGAGGAGAGATCCACTTGGGGCTCTTTACCGACGAGACCTGTACTACCTATGCTCAAAATGGCGAATCGACCTTTTACAGCATGATGGGATACGAATTGCCCTACAGTGATGACTCTCTCGTGTCCAGTCGATGCTTTGCCTGTGGACAAAATAACGGAAACAACAACAACAATAATGGTGCTCAAGTCAAGGACTTTTGTAGCAGCGTTTACGCTTATGCGGGCAAGTGCGAAACACGCATGGACATTGGATATCCCAACGAGAGTTCGTGCTCGTACATTGAAGGTATTAAAATTATTCGAGAAGATGGTGTCATTCGTACATCCAGTGTCAAGAAATCCAAGGCTGCTGCTGTCTTCATTGGTCTCTTTTTGACACTGGCAGTCTTGTTGTTGGGATACGTGTACTACCTTCGTACCAGTAAGTCAATGTTTTTTGTCTCGAAGATATATATATATATATATCTTCAAAACCTCTGTATTCTAATTTGTTACCGTGTCATCCCCTTTTTCTTTATACAGAGCTTAATCGAGCCCAGATCAATCTTGAGGCTGCCACTCAATCCCTTACTTAAAGAGCAACCAACCAGCACAAATTGGTCAGGTGCTTCACACTGTGTAGCAACATCAAGTATTAAATCCACTCTTTTTCCCTCAAAGGAATATGTTATAATATAGTAAAAAAACCACGTCGCGTCTGTGTTGTGTGTCAATTATTCTAGGTCCACACGATTAACTAAGTAGTCTTTCTGATGGAGATGTAAAATGTCTGTTACAGGCGTTGTAAGTAAAGCGTCGACGGCGGACCATCGCAACTAGCAGTAGCATTCCTCCCTACCAACCTTTAAATGCCAGTGCTCACGTCGTCAAACACTTCACTTGCGTCCATAAACATGTCGCCATCGCCTGCAGGTTCGTCTTTTACTCTGGCTTGGGAGCCTTCATCGTCAGAATTTATATATTCACTGGCATCTTCAAAGTTGTCGCTGCCGTCGTTGTCGCTGCCAGCAGTGGTATGATTCTTGTCCTTGTCCTTAATGTGCTTCTTTCTGTTTTTGCGCCCCGTCTTGACTGCATCCAGGTCGTCGTATAGAGCATGTTCTTGCTCTTGAGTGGTAATTACTTGGTCCTTCTTGTATTTTGCAGCCGATGCCGTCGTCGGCGTCAGCGGCGAATGCGGCGGTGGTTGCTCTGGATCTGGCAAGTCCTGGAGGAGACAAAACCACTGGTTGGCTTCTCGGAAATCTTTGAATCTCAAAGAGGTATGAGGGAGATCATCATTCTTGGAAATAACTTCGTCCACCTGCCTGAGCTCGAAAGATCTCCTTGAATAACCGTATGTTTTCACCGTGCACGTCAAAAGATTAAAAGTCATGCTGGGAGTTGGTATTTTCATATCCGTGGCCATTTTGGACCTTCTTTGACTACTCCCTTGATAGTGTACACCTACTCGAGACGACGCAGTTGTTGGGTACATGGATGCGAACGCCGTCTGGGGCAGAGTCTTGATATCCAAGTCTTCGCAATCGAATAAATGCAAAAACTTGTCAGCCGTAAATATAGCAACGGTTGTCAGCCACCCAGATTTGTCCCAGCGTTCCAAGACCTTTGCTTGAACTACCAATGCGCTGAGCACGGGACTGGGAAAAACCGACAGATGTTTGGCAGTTGTCTCCCCTTGCCTTAAGCTGTTGGCTTGCTCAATAGCAGAGTCGTATCGGCTGCGAGAACGATTCAAGATGGCAGACTTGTGAAAAGTCTTTTTCTTGAGAAGAGAACTGGATCGTTGTTGAACACCAGCTTCAAAGTCGTTCGCAATGGTTTCACGATCCGCTTTTCCACCTTCCTCAACCTCGTTACTGGCCGTCTTCTTCAAGGCCGCGTCAAACGCCTTTGCACCTGTAAGGAAAAGCTCACGCTGCTCGGGCATAACTGCAAGAACAGCCCTTTCTAATGTGGTCTGATGCTTTTTTTGGAAAAACAGAAGGGACTGTTTCAGTCCTTGTAACCGTCCGTAGCTGGCGTTCCACGTCATTTCTTGATGCTTGACCGCGGCCCGATACAAGGTCTCCCACATCCACCAATCTCCTACATCTGCTTTGATTCCACCATACTCCATCTCGGATGGGAACTTCTTGTTGGGCTTTCCTAAAATAATATCTTCCTCCAGGATATTATTGGCAGCCCTGCCAACCTTGAGCTTGGATGCCAGCTGTTCTAGAACACCTGAAAAATAAAACAAATATATTGGTAAGCAGACAGCAGGGAGCAATGAATGTACTCATAATCATTGGGCAACTAAAATTCAAGAACACGGGCACGTACAAAAAGCATTTTGAATGTCCATTTCAGAGCCCTTCATTTCATGCACCAACGAATTTCCCAAAGCCAGCATTTCTTCGGCTTGGGTCAGCAATTCCTCGCTAAAGTCGAGAAATTCCATAGCCGCCACTTGCTTGCCATTGTTCGACTCCCGTTCCGAAACAGCCTTCATCATGGTATCCGTCAAGACGGAAAACGAGTGGAACAAGGGATCCAAATATCCACTACTTCTACTGCTGCAAGAACCAATGCTGTTGCCTGACGAACGATCCGCCGGTGTACCAGCGCAAGCATTACCTTTACTCGTTTTTTCGTAACGAGAGAGAGAGGTTCCTCGTTCTTTAAGCAAGAGCTGCTGACGAGCACTGCTCAAAACACGCTTGCCTTGATCGTCCAAGAAGATGTCCTTGTGAATCGTGTACATGACATGGGAATACTGATGGAACGAATCTTGAGATACGCGAAACAAGTGGTTGGCGTGCCTCACTTCATCCATGAGACGCACGAGAATTTCCTTCCGAACATTCCATTGCTCTACCACCTTTTCTAATTCTTCTGTAAACAGAGGACAGCGATACATTTCACTCCTGTACAAGGATTGAAAGTTCACCAGTTTGACAAATGGCCGAGGGTTGTCCATGTTGCTGGAGACAATTGACGAACGAGACGGTGTCCTGCTGGGAACTGGAAGCTTCTCGTCTCCTTTTGGCTGACGATTTTTCTTGTTATGGAAATGTTTCTCCTTGGCCTGTTTGCTTTCTTTACGTTCCATAGAGTTTATGGATCCCACGTTACCTTCGTCGGTAATTTCTGATGCATAGGAAGAAGCATCATCAAAGATATCATCATCATCATCATCATTCTCGTGAGGAATGCTGCTGTCGTTAGTTTGCAACTTGTCTCCTCCCGATGTCGAGGCAGCCGCCATGAGACTTTGTTCGCTATCTGTCACAGCTGGTTTGGATGAAGAACCAAAGAGATCCGGTTTGGGGGCCATATTCCTGTTCGTAGTAGTGGTAGCTTGGCCGTTGCTATTGTTTCTTTTATTATTTTTATCCGAGTTTGCAATTGTGACCCCCTCACTCTCGAATAAGGTGGATTGTAAAGTAGTTTCATCCTTTATTTTTTCCATAACAATATCTACATACTGATTTTCAAGATACAAGAAACATGTTTCCTCGGTCTATCCGATTTGCTACCAGGTATTACTATAATACTTTTTTAGTGACTTGCTTCTAGTGTGCGATTTCGTTTGTGTCCTTCCCTGTTGACATTCTGATATTTCGTAAGGTTACGGTTACATGCTAGATAGGGTGCACATGAGTTCCGATACCTCTCAGCCAATGAATACTAATTCAATTTTTCTCCACTTTTAATACAACCAACCACACGACACACAAACAACAACAAACGACAGGAGAACAACAACTTTCAACTACTGTTGCGTCGTTGACCGCACCTACTCATCGTATCCATCTCAAACCAATCAAGTACACACACAGAATTTAATTCGAAGCAACGAAAGTCATCAATTATCATCAATCATGAAAATTAAAACGCTCTCTCGGAAGAACAACTCGGTCGAACGTGAATGTTCGGGAGATTTGCGCCGTGAATCACGGAATTTGAATCCCAATTATCATCCCATGCAACGATCGCGCGAATACGTACGCGCTGTAACGGCTGCCAAGATGGATCGTATGTTTGCAAAGCCTCTCATTGGTAATCTCGGTGAAGGTCATCGCGATGCTGTTACTGTAACAGCCTTGTCTCGGCGGTCCTTGTTGCCACTTGTTTCTGGTAGTGCCGATGGATGTTTAAAACTCTGGGATTTGGCAACTCGATCTTGTGTAGCGACACTGGAAGGAGGACATTCAAGATCTATTACGGGCTGTGTCTTTGGTGTGGATGGAGAACGGTTCTACAGTTGTGCCGAGGACGGATTGGTCCGACAGTGGTCCATTCATGCAACACCGAGTACTGCTGGTGGTGGTATAGGTGGTGGCGACGACGACGACAAAGATGGAGCACCGGACATGAGCTACGGGCCTCTCGAGACTTGGAGGACACCTGGAACTTTCAAATCCTTGGATCATCACTGGCACGATCAGCAATTCGCTACAGCTTCCGACGAGGCTGTTTGTATCTGGTCTCCAGAGCGATCCACTCCCTTGCAGACACACACGGATCTATGGGGATCCGACGATACCGTTACTGTTGTGAGATACAATCCAGCAGAACGCAACTTACTGGCACATTGTTCTGCCGATCGAGGTATTGGGTTGCACGATACTCGAACCTCCAAGGCTCTCAAAAAGACGGTCTTGCGCATGAGAAGCAACGACTTGCAATGGAATCCAATGGAACCTATGAACTTTTGCGTTGCCAATGAAGACTTTAATGCGTACACGTTCGATATGCGACGTCTGGATCAACCCACACGCATTTACAAGGGACACACCAGTGCCGTCATGTCGGTGAGTTGGTCACCGACTGGACGAGAATTTGTAACGGGCAGCTACGATCGAACCATGCGCCTGTTTCCTACCAAGTCTGGTTTTGCAAGAGATATCTATCATACCAAACGTATGCAAAAGATTTTTACAGTACAATACACGATGGATCACAAATTTGTCATTTCGGGCAGTGATGAATCCAATTTGAGACTGTGGAAAGCTCGAGCCAGCGAACAATTAGGACAACGCACTACCCGTGAAGAAGCGGCTATTCAGTACCGTGATGCTCTTATTCAGAAACACGAACATCTTCCGGAGATCCGACGTATTCATAAATCCCGTAAGGTTCCCAAGGTCATTAAGAAGCAGACGGCCCAAGCGCAAATCCAAAAGGAATCGGCAAAACGAAAACAGACCAATCGTATCAAGCACAGCAAGCCTGGAACGTACGAGCACGAGAATGAACGAAAGAAAGCTGTGGTCAAGGAAATTGACTAACTTTCCTTACAATACTAATATTATTTTACGTATGCTTGGTTCACAAAAGCTTTAAAACTGTAATTATATATATACCACACAAACACGCACAGACGAGGGCAAGAGTATTGAATCATGTCAGTTTCTTCTCTTCGCCGTCCACATTGCAAACTGATTCGTTCGAGGTAGATACATCGCATTCGTCCGCGTCAACCAATAAAACACGTTCAAATTCAATAGTGGTCGGGGAATCGTCCATCAAAGGATCCCAATATTTCCATAAAGCGGAACCAAGAGTCCGAGTAGTAGAGCCAGCTTGGTCTCTCAGTGACTGGATTGAAGTTGTTGCGACTCGACGCGCTTGATTACCAAGCCATTTGATTTCGCCGCCCATTTTCTTAGCATACAGCGGACAATCGTTGTACACAAACGAAGCCAGAGCAGCTGGATAGTCCGACCTTGCCTTGGACAAGAATTCGGGGAGGTACGTTATCAACCACTGGTACCGCAAGGTTCGCAATGGCTGCTCTGTAGACTGAGCCACCCACGCGCTTGCGCGATTGACCTGTGGTACAACGGCATCTTCGATTGGCTTGATCGCGGCTCTCATTACTTGCGCTAGACGTCAGATTCGTGACATATTGTGAGCTCCAGTTCAGTTTGCGCAAACATAAGTGTAACAGCGACGACAACCAAATGAACTCACCTTGCTCTGATGCTAGTGCACCACTGTAGTATAAGCCCAATACTACCATAATGTTCAAGGAGAAGGCAACCAAAATCTTGCTAAGCATAGACTTCCTGCAGAAACTTAGATCAGATGCCTTCGGGTGCTTCCGTTCTTTTCTCACTTCATTGGCCTTGATATAACTTTCATCGTCACAGGTAGCAGCAGTATCAAAGGCAGCTAATTTTAGCTCTACGGTTTCTGGTAGTGCCAAATCTTCTCGTTCAAGCCGTGGATCTGCATATTCCTCCAAATTCTCGTCGCTTTCCTTGGACTCTTCAAATTCTAGAGGCTTAAACATCGACGAGGGAGGCACTTTGAGGAGCTTCGAGCCTAGACGCACGGCCTCTCGTTTAGCGAATGGATCGTCTTTATTGTCAAGCTCAGATTCTTCCTCAGGCATGATCTCTTCGCAGTCTCCAGGATTTTCTGGGATCAAAGGTGGCTCTTTTGATTGTTTCAATGAGAGGCGTAATTCACGTATACGTCGCTCTCGAATACGCGCCATCTGAATATACATGTCAACATATTTGTCACCGTTGGTCGTGGCCTGCGATTCCGAGCTAGTCACCGAATCATCATCCATCAGAGAATAGTCGTCATCTGTCTCTTCTCCTTCGGTTTCGTCTCCTCCTTTGGTTCCCATCTCCTTCTTGATGGGAGTGGAACCTTGTCGTGAACTGTTTCGACTGCGTCGTCGTCGTCGTTGTCGTCGCTTCTTCTTTAGGTAAAGCTGAGTCGATTGTTCCAAATCCACTCGCACCTTGTCGAAGGGATAGGACGGAGTGATCCAATAAATGTTATTGGAAGCGGTCAGTTGATGATTCACCACGCGATCTTTCAAATCATTTTCTTCAGGAATGCCACAGGCTCGACGCTGCTCCACCGTCATGGCCATGGTGGGAAACGGGAGCAAGTCAGCATCGGGACGATGACGACGACTGTTCTGGCTACCTTTCTTGACAACATAATTGTCAATAACTTGAGGATAAAAGTGATGGATTGCCACATACAATTTTTCTTCATCGATTGTTTCATCGTCATTCGTGCTTTCATCTTTGTTCATTTCATCGTCTTTCGACGTCAAGACTAGCTCATCTTGTCCGGGACACAAATATTGACAATAGGCAGTTCTCAACGGAGTTTGAGGTGGTGGTAACTCTACAAACCTCTTGCCACAATGACCGTTGTTGTTGTTGTTCCTGCTACTGCTGCTGTCATTGAGGACAGCAAAATGAGCCGACATGGTTTGACAAACAACGCCCAAGTCGCAAATGCAAGATTTGGCCATGCGAGATTGGTACTCCAATATCTGTGTTCGCAATTCATCTTCTGTAATTTGTTTGCGAGATTTGCGACGGTTCTTACGCTTTGGTTGTTGTGGTAATGCTGAAACCGACGAAGACGAAGAAGCCTCTTCTTGAATGGTGGTTCCATCCACAGCTTTCTCTTCTGCGCCAAGTGTCGTCGAATCAATAATATCGGTCATGTTGTTTCGAAATTTTGTTGTCAAGAATGTGGTATTCTATTACTTTTATTATTATTTGTTGTGTTGTGTTGTGTTTCTATTTTTATCCATCCTTTTTATTATTCATTAGGCAATTCTGAAGCGTTGTATGCACATAAAGATGGGGTCATTGCAAGAAGATTTTAGATAATCGAACTGTATAGGTATGGTAGAGGACGAAGGACGATATATCGAGGATCCTTGTGTTATCCGAACCAAAAAGATAAAACAAACAAATGCAGGAACAGAACACAAGATACAAGAAGGTTCGAGATAAATTGCAGTCGTGTACTGAGTCAGGTATGCGTGATTCAATCGTAATCACAACATTGGGACAACATCGTCATCATAACAACAAAAGGAAACATCATGAACAAGATCCAAACACAAAATGGATGGGATGGACTACTAACAATTACAGTAATAATAAATAATAAACAGTAAGATCATTTTCACCTTCTGCAGTTCACCCGAATATCTTCACCACGAGCTGCATAGCTACAAGAGTCCCCATTTTCTCACACCACCACCACGTGACAAGTTGTTGAAAGCTTTGCTGTCACAAAATAGAGTTAATAATTTTTGAAAGTACACTGAATCAGCAGGTGGACGAAAAGATATTATTATTATTATTACTCTATGAGCTCCAGCAGAATGACACTCCAAAGATTATTATTCTTTGGCATTGCTACCTTCATATCTGCTAGTAGCTGCCATGCATTTATTATTACGTCATCCTCCATCACCCAATCATCACGACTGAGATTGCCCACTCTAGTGGTAGATGGTATCACCCAACAACCTAGATCATCCACGTTTTATGCAACCATTGATGATTGGGAGGAGGGTACAGGAGCAGCAGCAGCAGCCGCCGACGACGACACTTCTCTGGTAATCAATGATAACAATATTCGACCGAGCAATTTAGAATTGCCTCCTGCCGACAAATTTGATTTAGAAACGGCATTATTTTGTTCAGGATTGGCTTTTGACTCGTACATTGAACCAGCGTCCAATTCGTCACGGTGGGAACGAGGAGTACGTTATCGTCGTCTTCGCTTGTTTTTCGTAGTTGCAATATTTTATTTCTTGTTCTGAAAAATATGTATATAGTTTGACTCACACACGATTTATTTTTTTCGTTTCAGTCCAGAGGAATGGATGTTGCCTTTACCTCTTCCGCATTTACCAGAAACTTGTACAAGGGATTGGTACAAATACAACCCATAAAGGCCATTGGACTGCCCGACGAGGAAGATGCCGTGGAAGGCTTAACGACAGGTGGTGGTGCCGATGCGTATCTGGCGGTTGCCGCGTTGGAGGGGCAGTGGAAAGAGGATATCGATTTGTTGGAACAAGAAATGTATCACGAAGGGATCCGGGATTTAAGTGGAGCCGCCCACGTCGGTCGCAGTTCGACCGCATGGTCCAACGTGAATGAAAATCAATCCAAAGCTGCCAAAAAGAAAACTGGCAAGGCCCTGCCCTATCACGTTCCTTCCGGATGGGGCAAAGGTGGACAGGCAATATGGCCCGAAGACGAGGAACCATTTTATTTGTACGTGCAAGATCCAGCCACTGTACGATTGATTTTCTCGATTATGGACGATGACATGTTTGGAGAGGGAGATGTGATCGGATCTGCGTATTTAAAATTATCCGATGTTATTCCGCAAGCCAAATTAACGCAACATCAGCTCATCGAAGAACTGAAACGTGAAACACTTGAAAGAATTCAAAAGGGCGATTTACACGAAGTTGATTTGGACGACGTAGCCAAGGTCGAGCTTGGAGCACGAACCTGGCAAGATTGGGTCAAAATGACGTCGAAACCCAAAAAGAAAGATAAGAAAGGACAAGTGGCTCTGGGAGTTGCAGCAGGTGCCGCGGTAGCAGGACCACTTGGAGCTGTTGTCGGAGGCGTCATGATGAACATGTACGAAGGAGATCCTCAGGGACGTATCGAAGTGAAGGTTGGCTACCTTCCCTTTCCGCAAACGCCTGTAGAGAGAATGCGTTATACCGTTCTTGGAGGAATGCCCGGCATTACTTGGGGAGACCTCTACAACAAATACATTGAGAAAGCCTCCGAAAAAGTAAAAGAAACTTCTTCGAATAAAGGGCAAGAAGAAGATTTACCGACTGGGCTTTCAAAGTCTTCCTTGCCTGGAATGCTGCAGCTCGACGACCTGGAGCAGTGCTTTTTTATCAAGCATAGTAAAACGGGTGGCGCCTGCGTCGTGTATCGGTCTCTCAACAAGCGAGTCATTATTGTATCCTTTCGAGGAACCTGCGAGCCGAAAGACCTTGTCACCGACGTCAAATTAGCCCAAGAAGCATGGGTAGAAGGAGAAGATGTAAAAGATTCAGAAGTAGCCAAGGTACACACTGGATTTAGAAGCTCTATGGAATCAATATCTCGACGCTTAAAAGAACTCATTCTGGCGACAGTGGCTCCTGGTGAAGACATTTCCGATTACGATATGTTTGTGACTGGTCACAGTCTTGGAGGTGCCTTGTCGACGCTTTTTACTGCGGATGTCGGTGAGTACGGTATTGATGCCGGACGTGCTCTGCCTCAACTGGCTGAATCCGAGCCCTGGTGGAAAAGTATTACCAATACATTCATGGGCCAGGAGGCCCAAGAGCAATCAAATAGACGAAGTCCGCCTAGACCCAAATCGTTGCACATGTATAATTTTGGAAGCCCCAGGGTGGGCAATGCAGCTTTTGCTGAGCGCTTCGATTCAATGTTAAAGGATGGACGAGTCCAACAAGCGTATAGAATCGTCAATGGAGATGACATCGTTACTCGTGTACCGCGAACAACGCCGCCAATAGGTGTTCAATATGAACATGTCGGGTCTACTGTCCTGATTAACACAGAAGCAGAAGAAGCAGAAGGCAAAGACGGACCAGCTCCGTCGTTGTGGGTTGAAGGTGAGACTGATCAGGCGGCTTGTCCAGTGCGTGACTTGGACTTGACTATCAACAGCCCTATTGCGGAAGGAGCTCTGCTGGGAGACTTGATTAAAGCTACGATGGGCAACGAAGCCATTCCGGCAGAAGGCGAGCCCGGCCAAGGAAAGAGTATATTTGGAAACTTTAATTCGGTCGCTTCAAGAATATACGACCGAGTGAAGACAATCAAAGCCACCGATCTTGCAAGTATTGTTGGCATAGACAGAGAATTTAGTGAGCGCGAATTTAAAATCATCGAGAGCTTTGCAACAGGCAAAGCCTTGGCGAACCATATGGAGGATGATTATTACGCAGCATTGGGAAGAGCAAGTGGATTCAAGGCTGTTGTTGGCGAAGAAATTACTCCATTATGCTAGAATTTTTCTATTCAGATTATTGCAGCTGCTACTCGTTTTGTCTATGTTGACTATGTAGTTGTAAGCAGAACAAAACAAAATCAGTGCTCACCTCAGCCCATCACAAAAAATCCAAGACAACCAATAACGGCATAAGAGATGCTCTGGAAAGCCGCTGAAGTCGGCGCAGATTCGATGATCGTCACTTCAGGTCCCGCTGAGTCCGCAGCACGTCCAGATATACCAGATCTTTTACTTGTCGCATTAGCATCATAGACGACGCGGATAGCAGATGTTGGCTTTGGCATGGCAGTTGGTATGGTTGCTGGCGCCATGCTGCCATTGTTGGCAGTGGAAATGGATGTTTCTGTGTCATTATTTGTTTTGGATGTTGACACGAGTTTGGATGGCACGGCAAGAGTATTGGCTAAGCATTGATACTCGAACGACTGCACAGTGTTCACGGGCATGTCGGCGCCAATGGCAGGCTGCACATCCACCCAACTCATGCTGCCATTATCCTCGTGAAACAAAACGTGGCAATGTAACACGCATCGCTGGCCAATATCAGCCGTCAAAAATCGTACTGTACAATTTCCAGGAGTCGACACCGTATCATACCATTCTCCTTCTTCGTGTATTCCGCATCCACCAGGCTCTACAATTTGCATGTGATACAAATGAAGATGAAACGGGTGTTGAGCAGTCTGGTGAATGACCCACTCATGAACAGAGTCAAATGCAATGGTTTTGAGAGGTACCAATGGGTCCCATTTCACCGAGTTTACGTAATCGTAACCCAATTTTATTGAAAAGTAATTATCGGCAGGAACTGGAAGTTCCCGCAAGTCTTGTAGGGCATACGGCCGTACTGGTTCCCACCCACTCATGGATGGACCGAGAGGTTTGTCCAATTGGTGCGGGGCCACGCGAATAGTTGCTGCTTGAAGATCGCCATATGTAATCGGTACATGGTAGGCCCCAACGTTCGCTTGATTGAAACAAAGAATGGCATAGTCGGCACGAGATGCCCCAGCTTTATTGTCGCGATTGAAGGAGAGAAAAAAATGAGTTATGCAAGAGACAGTAAAAAATCGAAATACAATTGCAAAGTAAAAACGCACTCATTTCGAAGACATTTGAGGAGGGGCCAGGAACACTAGACCTCCAGATGCCATCATTGGCAACTCTGTGAATCATGCAATAAGCTCGATCGTCGTGAAAAGTCAAGTTGCGCGGAAGAGCATCCGAGTCCACCGTTGAAACTCGAAGTCGATACCACTGAGATGCATCAATGTCAATGGCCTCGTTTGTCTTTCTATTTCCCCATATCTTGTATTCTTTGTCGGAATAGTAAATTTGCAGGATGCGTTCATTGCTGGCCCATTCTGGCGTATCGGGGTTAAGTTCCAAGTTATCTTCCACAATAAGAAGTCCAAAGGCTCCTCCCTCAACTTGCTCTTGAGAATGGCCGTGATGATGAGCATGATACCAGTAGGTTCCACCTGGATGATCCGAAGCTATATCCCACACATAATCGAGACAGTTGCCCCCGCCAGAGACTTGTCGTACTACATCATCACCGTTTCCACTTCCAACAATGTGTAGTCCGTGTGTATGGAGATTTGTAGAATGGCTTTCTTCAGCCATATTCCGAAGCACCAACTTATACTTATTTCCAGGCTCCAGGCGAATCAAGGGACCGGAAATGCCAACGCACTCACATACTTCTTCTTGACATGGAAGTCTGTAAGCAAACGTATCTGTTTCCTTGTCATTGCAAAATTCTATGACCCCGCAAAATGCAATCCCATCCTCACAGTCTGAACTCCAAGGAAGCAGTTCACCAGGATATCCACCTTCGCCTTCACCAACCAAGGGAAAGACTGTTGGTGTTGCTGTGGGAGACTGTGTTTCAGGGGGCTCTGTTGGAGAAGGCTCTGTCGCAGGAGGCTCTGTTGGAGAAGTTTCCAAAGTAACCTGATCGCTTCCGATAAATTGGTCATCATTGCAACTTGGTTGGGGGGCGTCACTACCGGTATAAAAAACACGTCTCATCACTCCACCCTGTGCACTAGATGTATAGTAGAAAGCCTGCTTACAGTCCAAGTACGGTCCAAACCCAACGCTAATGATATCCTCAAAATCGACAAATGTGGTAACTTCCTTTCGCGACACGGGTGGATTGCAATCATAGCAGTCCTCGTCACCGGTGTCCTTGACCAAATAAATTTTTCCAAAAACAAATTCACCATACAAATAGCCTCCATCGTAATTGGAAGGCCAGATACCATCAGGGATAAAACTTCCTCCTACAGCAGCGCCTCCGTCCTGATGAATGTAGAAATGATACGGTGGTCGAAAATCTCCACCACCTGATGGATCTTGGCAATCGCTCCTGCTGTTGGGTTTGCAAGGTCCTTCGCGTGACGGCCAGCCAAAGTCGTGCAGACCTTTAGCATTGTTTTTGTTGATAAACATATCCCCTCCTAGAGTCATTTCCTCCCAAAGTTCCGCACCGACATCATTTACCATAAACTCAGTATGGGCTACATTTGGGTTCATTGCCATCTTAAAAGGGTTTCGAAGCCCGACGGCATACAGCTCAAGGCACTTTTTCTCTCCAGAGCTGGAGGTTTGCTGCCCAGCAGGAACGCACACATCTCGATCTGTAGCGTCTTCACCGGGAGGAGCACATCCAGCAACGGTATCGCCCGTATCACGTTGGGCACAAACAAGCCCATCGGCGCAATCTCCGTCCCCATCGCAATCTCCCTGACATAGTGAGAGAGGAAAGGCCTCTGAGGGTGAACCATCATTGCCGACAATCTCAATGGACGGCCATTCGGAAGCATCTGTGGTGAGACCGTCGTCGTCATTGATAATGGATACAGTGCCGTACTCCTTGGTATCCGAGCCACGACTGCAACGTTCCGCACCGGGCAGCCCCATAGAGGGATTCGAAGGAGGAATCTCATTATTTTCTGTCAGCCGAATAATACCTCCCAGCAAGTTCGAAGTCAATCCTGCACTTTGCCTCGTCCCACCATCTCCAGTCGTAATGTAGATGTAACCATCTTTTCCAAACTGAACAGATCCAGCATTATGCATTTTTTTCTCCACCACGTCTGTATCAAAACTGTTTTGGAGATTTACAACACGCCGACAAGACAAGAGTTGTATGTGTGTAAGAATGTTTGTGGAGCAAGAGAAAAAGCAAGACTGCACCAAAGGGGGGTGAATACAGGATGTAGTATACGTACAAAACAACTTCGGAATCCCTGTTAATGGTCCAATCATCTGTTACATCGTATCGTGCGAATCTGTTAACGGGTCCCTGACTCGAGTTTTCGTCGCAGTTTCCATTGATTTGAAATGTATAGTACAGATAGACCCACCGATTCTCGGTGCCAAACTTTGGATGCAGGGCCAATCCTTCAATTCCCTGTTCACCGTTGTGACAAATAATGTCCTCAATGTCAAGAGCTTGTTTTTCGTTATTAAAATCAAAACTCTCTGGATTTTCTGACCAGTACACATACACCTGTCCATCCTTGAGAGCCACAAACATGTGCTGGCCGTCCGGTGTGAATCGGAAATCGGTCATGAAACCCTTGCCTTGAATGATTTGTTCGTCATCGAATCCTTCGTCTAGGGCACATACTCCCGATGATGTTGATACAATAAGGAAGATACATAGAACGAGTGTCGTTCTAGTCGAAAGGAAGGAGCGGAACCAGAAATTCATCGTGGTGGGCTTGCGGTACATGTAAGTTTTGTGGATTGTCAGGTTGCGAAAGTTTTCTGGTACTCTATTTTAGTAGTCTAGTATGCATGATGTTATGAATTACTTGTACACGGAGTAATCATCAGAGGTTTTTAAAAGCTTTCTGCTCACCAGTACTCACTTCTTTTAAATCGTTCGTCGCACGGCGGCGGGCTTTCCCGCGGACTCTACCGATATTTGTACAAAAATCTTCACACGATTTAATAGTACTGTACATGGGAGTGAGCTGGCAAGATAAATAAGCTTTTGTCAAGATGAATATATTTTTAAAATTTAATTTACTAAGTACAGGGAGCACTTCAAATCAAGAAGCAGGAGAGGGATAGAGGGATACACACGAGGAGCGGGCATACGCATTCAAGTGTGTTGATCTCTGTAAAAACTTCATTTCGCGCCTTTCACGACTAAAAGAGTACTGTACTTAGGAGATTCTCATTCATTAGAAAAGGGTTTCCAAAGGTCTTTGCTCCTAAAAGAGTTGAAAAAAATATTAGTCTCTTGTTGACTCTACTAGCTAGACTAGCTAAGTCTAAAGTAATTAACTGAGAGTACTCAGGTACCTACCTCGCAAGCCATTGCAAAACTTGTCGATGAAGTTGACGGTTGATCACTAATCACTACACTCGCGGAGTGACCTGGAATTTTATTCGGTAGCAGACTAAGCAGTATAACGTTGAGTCAACGAGAGAAGGAAAGTGTCAAGAATGTGGCGATGAATGGGCGACCTTTAAATCACTGGCTCGATCAGTTTCGTCGGATACCGACGAGCCAAGTTTTTGTTTTTCTTATGGTATGCGCTTGCCTTTGGCTCCAATATAGGTTTCTTCAGTGTCACCCCTCTCTATCAGCTACTGAGTCATTGACGATGGAAAATTACCCTATCAACAAAAAGCCTCATCCAAACAAACCAATCAGTGATGATCCCTGGGAAATCTGGAACTTTTTGCCTCAAGACAAATCCGTTGCAGGTTTTCATTATTCGTGGCACGAACAAAAAATAAAGCGTCATTTAAATTTTGTACACATTGCCAAAAATGCTGGAAGCAGTATTGTGCAAGCTGCCATTCAGGCCAACTTAAATTGGGGAGACTGTTTGTTTCGACAGCACTGGCCTGGTCGCACGTGTCCACAAGCACCGGTACAAACCTGGCCTGACGATGATCCTGCAGGCTGGCGACGAGTATGGTGGCACCTGCCAATTCAATCACTGCCTCTGGAAGAGCTATCGGAAAACTCGACAACGGGTGCTATATTTACCAATCCCTACCAAGATTTTGATCTGTTTGCTGTCATTCGCAATCCCTACGATCGCGCCGTGAGTGAGTTTTACTATCACTGTGGACGGTACCCCAATTTGTGCTCTGGATTGCACGGTCGGCGGGCGGCTCGTGTAATGAACCGGAACATTCAAAAGGCCTGCAAGCTGCAGTTGAGGACCATCAAAACATCCGCCGACTATGTCTACCACGAATGTCATTGGATCCCACAGTACGATTTCTTTGTCCACGAACCCAAAGGACATCGTAAAATTGACCATTTGTTACATTTGGAAACGCTGGAGGAAGAATTTGATTCGCTCATGAAAGCCTACAATTTGACGCACGTCAGGCTGCCATCACAGCCTGTGAAACCTCGAAACAATGATCAAATGCATGTTTTGAACTTGACAATGTCTACGATAAAGCTTATTGAGGTGGTCTACGAACATGATTTTGTTTTGGGAGAGTACGAAATGATGAGTCCCAAGTGGGGAGAGTTCTTGGAAATGCAACAATTACGGCAGACTCCACAGTAGTGGATGATAAGCAACCAAATAGGTGAAGTAAATTCCAGGCATGGCTATGTACTTGCCGAGTTTGTTACTGCATGTGATGAGCGCACACAATATTCCCGGACCTGGCTGATTGAAACGACACCGTAGGGACTAATCAGATTGAACTTTCTAGTGCAGTTAGTCTAGTAGATTACTATTCCAAGAAGTTGATGCGATAAATAATAGTAAAAAATAAAAAAAATTGAATATCTAATTAACGGGGATCACAACTATGGCTTCCGCAGGGCGCCAAGGTTACCCGAAGGCAACCATTGGCACCCCGAAGGGTGACAGAGTTGATCACAACCGCGATAAATAATAATAAGTTTTGAATGCTCTGTTTTTCTTTGCTTTCAATCATGGATACGACTCAGATCTAATGCCTTAAGCTCAGAACCTTTTATTGTTACGGTAGTATCCTCAAATTTAACTTTCCTCGTGCGAAACAAGGACGATAGATCGATAGAAAATTGCAAAGTTACACATGCCAATAGGAGCACTTATTCTTACTTTGACGATGTCGACACACCTCAAAAAAGCTAGATATCATTCTGTGACTGCATAACCTCCAACCTTTCATATATATTCAGTACAATGATACACACCAGAAAAAGTTTTCTGAAAGTATATTATTGTCTTTGTCTACTTCAGAAAAATAAGCATTGGAGGGTATCGGCGGCTCGGTTTGGTCCACGAGCCACGTTGGAGCTGCAATCATCTCGAATTCAGCATCGTGGAGTTATTGGGAACATTCATTCTCACATTGGAATCGACCTGAGAGGAGGACAGCAAGAGGAAGGCGGTACACAACAAGATGACATTGGCACACCACCTACTAGCAATGAGTATGCGCACGATGAGATTACCTTTACGTCTCTTTCTGGTGACGATACCGTAGACCCGGATACCGCCAACGCCCAACAGAAATTACGTTTAAGAAACAGGCTCTTTGGGAACCCAAGCAGGCGAAATCGGACCCCCTACCAAAAAGTGACAGCAAGTAATTTACAAGATCGCCGGGATCAAAAAATAATAATTAGCTCGGCCAAGACAGTAGTACAACAACAACAACAACAACAACAACAACAGCAGCAGCAACAGCAGCAACAACAACAATCAGAACAAGATAGTAATGCTCGGAAGGGAGAAAACATTCCTTCAATGCTTCGTTCTTCCATGTTGGCCGTATGGGCCAACAGGGGTGGAGCCAGTGCTGTTGGTCAACACACATTGCTATCTTTTGCGGCAGTTTACGCCCTGAGTTTGTTGGGGGCATCTGTGGGATTTTATTCCTTTTTGTACTTCATATCCGTGGGATACGCTTTGGGAGTAATTATGCCCGTCACCGTGGCCCTCCTTTCCTATCGACGTACTATCGCAAATACAAATCAAGCCTTTTTGGGCACATCTACAATCCTCCATTCGGTTCTTGTCGTCGCCTGGGGCATCCGAGCTCTCTCTTTTTTCTTGTGGAGAGAATACGTCAATTGGCCAGCTCTTCATAAGCAGATACGATACGTACATGAATCCAATGCTCCTAAAATGCCCATCAAGTGTCTCATTTGGGTCATGTATTCGTTCCTGTACACGGCCATGCTGAGTCCATGCTGGTTTCGTCTCCAAAAGAGCGCGTTAATGGTGACTTCAGCCTCTGGAGTTGTCCCCAGCAAAGGTTTTCACCCGTTCCAATGGATGGCGGCGTCCATACCCATCATTTTTCAGCTGGTTGGATTGACCATGGAAACCATTGCAGACTACCAAAAAAGTTTCTTCAAGCTTCACAGTCGCTACGAATGGTGCAATGTTGGATTGTGGAGTTATTCGACTCATCCGAACTATCTAGGCGAATGGATCTTTTGGACTGGCACCTATCTTGGATGGATTCTCTTCAATATTGTTGCGGCAACCTCGAACTCTGGGAGATTGCCGTCTTCCCAGTCGGTGCTGGCAAGGATTGGGCAATTTCTCTTTTGCACACTGGGATATGGTTTCATCACAACAGTGTTGAGGGGTAGTATCCAGTCCATGAGCAACAAACATTGGCAAAAGTATGGACACATCCCTGAGTATGCAACCTTTCGACAAAGTCATGGTTTGATGGGGCCAAAGCGAGCGCATACTATGGTAGATGCGAACTCAACCGCCGAAGACGGCAACGCAACGGTGCCACGAGACGAAACAATGACAAATGGAAACGACGAAAAAGCTTCGAATTAATCGACGTCCTGGTCAGGTTGCTGCTGCTACTGCTATAGATAAATAAAAGCTAGTATATCATCAACTATTAAATAATATCATGATTATCATAAAAACTGCCGTGGCCTGAAAAGAACATTGTTTAGTCTTCGTGGTGAGACGTGGTTTCCGGGAAGCAAGTTCCAATCTTATCGCCAGCCATCTTGTAGCAACGAATATTCAAGCCAAAGACATCGACACCAGTATCGAGCGTGATTTCGTTGTCCTCTTCACCGCACAAAAAGCACACTGTGTACAAGGCCATTTCGAACTCGGGCGAGACACCGATAAAGCAAGTGCCAGCAAATTTTTCAACTCCTCCCCATTCAAACTGCAACGTCAGAATGTGATCATCGTCGTTGGTTTCGGCATCACTGTTGCTTTTAGGTTTCAAATAGCCTTTGTAGTTGACTTTGCCCTTCTGTTCTTCTAGGTAAAATTGCAACCAGTTGTGAAAACCAGAGATTTTGTCGTCCTTAATTTCACCGGTAAAGACGTGCTCAAAACCACTGGAATCGGCGCGACCACCGCGACTGCGATGATAAAGTTCGAACCAAATCTTGAAGAGAAGCGTGCGAAATCCAGAAAGGGATTCGGGGACAAAATCAGAGTTCTTGGCACGACAATATTTGTGACAAAATTGCATAGGGGCCGTCTGGAGGATCGCATCCAGAAACGCATTAACCTCCTGGCGCTCCTCATTCGAGAATACTTCCTCGATGCCAACTTGAGACTCGTAGTTGTCCAACAGAGCCACGAATGTTTTGTACGTTGGTCGTTGGAAGACATTTTTGTCAACACTAGCAAAGAAAGGTTCGTTAGCTTTGTCCTCCTTCCAGTAGGGCTTCTTGCCCTCTTGAACATTGATGTCGTAGTCCTTTTCAGGAATCAATCGATTGGCGTCAAGATCCCAAATATGCTGGCATGCTTCTTCCAAGCTCATGCCATCCACACTACCGACAGCCTCTTGCTTGATTTCGAATGGCTTGGGTCTGTCGTGCAAAAAACTTTGTGCTGAGCAAATAATTATGAAGAAATACCAACAGAGTTACTCCATCAAATATGTATATACTTACACCAAACAAGACTTTTCAAAGGCATGAACGGCCGCATTAATGCACTTGAGCAATTTAACATTTTCGTCCTTGTCGTCTGATAAATAATCACAAGCTGCCTTGAAAGCCACGGCACGAGCCGTAACCAAAAATTCCTTGGTCGGCTGGTAGTGATTAAAGAAATCAAGCAATTCCGTATTTTCATCCTGATCGACCGACAAATCCTCAAAGAGAGACTTGTAAAAGCCGACATACTTTTCTTCGTCCTCACATCTTCCTTCTCCTCTGGGTCTGTCAAGTGATCAATTATTTCATTATTTTAAAATGTTAGAAATACAAAAGTCACATAGCATCACTAATAAAGCTCTCTATATAAATCAACCTGATACAACAATATTCAAGTTTCTTACTGCAAACACGTTGTTTCAATGGCATGAACGATCGCATTGATGGTCCGCAACAGGGACACATTGGCATCCTTATCATCCGTCAGACTTTCGCATCCAATACGAAATGCCGTAGCTCTCATCCAAACGAGCAAATCGGGAGGAGGATTAAGATCATTCAAAAAGTCCGCCAGCTCGGCACTTTCGTTCCAATCCAAATTGCCGTCCTCAAAATATTTACGGTAGGTCGATTCGACTTGCTGATGCATCTTGGTCATCTTCTTGCTTGTTGCCTGCATTTCGTATTCTTGCTGTGCTGGTCTAAAAACTGAACGTTTTTCTTTCCTTCTTTTTTTATTAAATCTGTGTGTTCGTAGCTGCTGCCTTCCTTACTTGTGTTGGATTTCCTTTTTTGGCCATCATGATCGAAGATCGACTACGCTACTACGCAAAATTTGCTTCCTCATCACACTCCTCCAAAACCCAAAACCGTTTCTAAGAGTCTTGGATACTCATGACTCATATCTTCGGAAATCAAAAGCTCCAACCTTATTACCAGATAATACTATGGTATAAAATTCGAAGCCTAAAAACCAGTCTATTCGTATTATTTGTTGTTTACTACTACTAGCTAGTAGTAGCTAGTAGTACTGGCTGGTGGGAATACTACGGTACTGTATTCTTATTTAAAGAATCTCGCTCAGCACTCATCACATCAGCCAGACAAAACCTGTACAGTTTTTAACATCATGAAATAGATCTACTCGAATTAGTGGAAGCTAACGAAAAAGCAACCAGCGCAAAATTAACTTTGACTTATCTAGCTACAGATACTTGTTTTAACGCCAAGACAAGCAACATTGATCATTGATGGATTGGATGGATTGGATGGATTCACAGCAATTGGTGCCTTTTTTCTTTTTTCACTTCATGACACCTTCACAAACTCAAATTGAGTGGTTACCAAAGTATCACAAACGACACGCTAGTATGCAACATCTTTCTTGTCATGAAATTTGTTGGCAACGTTTCATGCTGTACCATCGACGAAAGCTGTTCATAGGAATGCCTGTACTGTTTGTTTGTTTGGCACTTTTGTTAGTTCAATCCCATGTACCACCAGCGACGGATCCTAAAAATACCACCAGGACTGCCAATTCAGCAATCGCTACAGGTAAGAGCTCTCTGCGACATTCAAACAGGTTTCGCAAAATTTCGTTTCCTCCGACACCAGATGAATTACAAAGAATCAATGCTGAACTGAGAGATCCTGATGATGTTATCGTGTGGGCGTCACAACAATTTCCACATTCCTTGGTACAAGTCAGTAGCTTTGGACCTACCGGGCTGGTGATTATGGATAAACTACATCAATTGGGACTGTTCCCACAGATTCCTGTCATTACAATTGACACATTGCATTTGTTTCAAGAAACCTACGATCTGATGAAGCGCGTGCGTCGCCAATATCCTGACATGAGCTTGCAGGTATATACACCCCAGAATTATGATCAACGACAAGCGTTTGATGCCGAATACGGAGCTGACTTGTGGAAGACAGATCCAAACAAGTACGGAACGTTGACCAAAGTAGAACCAATGGAACGAGGCTTGAAGGAACACCACGCTCAAGCCTGGATTACAGGACGAAGGCGCTCGCAAGGTGGAGAACGAACGGAATTGCTTGCAGTGGAATACGACGCAGATCAAAGGCGTATTAAACTCAATCCACTGGCCTTTTGGTCGTACGACCAAGTGTGGAATTATATACGAACGCACAAGGTTCCTTACAACGCGTTGCACGACAAAGGGTACAAGAGTATTGGGGATGTCATGACAAGCCGGGCGGTGGATGATTCGGCACCAGAGCGGTCGGGACGATTTGTCGGGTTGAATCGCACTGAATGTGGAATGCACGAGCATTTAGAGAAGATTCAACAGATGAAAGCCAAATCTGTTGAAAACGAGGAAGAATTTGTTATGCCTTTCTTGCCCTGTGGGGATTGTCATGATGTGGATTTGACGAACTTTCAGCAAGATATCGTGCTAACAACAAGCCGAGATATTCTGCTCGAGTTTTACTCCCCCTTGTGTGGTGCTTGTCAAGATTTTGCTCCTACCTTAAAGCGCATTGTGGAAAAAGTAAAAGACCGTATAACAGTCTCACGTTTTGACATCACCGACAGCGATGTCACGAATCAAATGCATGAACAAGGCTTCAACTTGGAAGTTACGCCAACACTGTTCCTGGTGCAACACAACCCCTTCCGAGTGACCAAATATGAAGGCAGCCACGGTGAATTCGACATCATAGATTGGCTAGAAAGGAAGAGAGCAAAAAACACTCAATGATTAAAATCAATTATGTACTTTTTGTAAACTGAAACAGATCCGCAAATCGCAAGTAGTAATTAGACGATCGCGTAAACTTCGTGTGTTGTGTAATAAATTTCCTAATCTTTCTTTCGGATACAAACAACAAGCTATAAATTGTATGGATATTAATTGCTCGAATCAGAACGCACACATCGAATTAATTTGATTCCATCGAGAATTTTTATGCAGTCTTGGTCTTTTCAAATTCAAGAACATCGTCGAAAGTCTTTTGTTCCAAAGTAGACAAACGCTCCTCGGTTCCCTTCAGAGCGGGTCGGACGTATCCTTCTGATCCCTCTTCGGGTGTCAAGTGAGGGAAGACATCGACCTGTATGAGAATGTCCCGCAAGGCATCCGCTTCGGCAATCTTGTCGGCCTCAGCCTGAGTAGGTTCGCGCTTTTCGCGACGGAGAGTGGAAGCAATCTTGTCGGCTTCAACGCAAATGGGGAGTGCCATGGCAAGATCGGCGCCTTGGTATTCGCCTTGCTTGTAATTATCGAAACCAGGGTAAAGTGTTTCTTGGAACATCTCACGCAATTCAGAAGGGTTGGTCAATAGATGAGAAACTTCTTTGGTAAGAGTGTCCGATGGCAACTTGTGAGGACGGGTGAAGTTTCCAAGAGGAAAGCACCCGGCTTTCATAGTGGCAGCGGCAACGGGTCCAAGGGCACCAGGGAAATTGTCCGAGGCAACCTTAAGAGCTTCTTGGGCTTCGAATTCCAAACGTTGCATGGCATGCTCTGTGATAGCTTCCAGACCGTCTACACCACGACGGCGAGTGTAGTGATGGAGGGTAGCGTAGCCCAGGAAAATGGCACCAAGAGCATCCGCAAGACGTCCCATAAGAAGCTCCTCGAACTTGAGGCGCCCACCAAGAGTAAAGCACAAATCAGCAGTCAAAGCAAAATTGGCGCTCAACTTCAACAGCTGCTTCTCGTGGTATTCTAATAACTTATCGCCATCTTTGTAAGCATCCTTGGATCGAAACTTGGTGGCAAATGCTGAGCCAAGACCACGAGTGATAGAGCGTCCAAAATTGGAAAGCCCATGCCCGACAACGTTGTAAAATTCCTTGACAAAAATCTTGGTGGCTTCGTCTTCCTTCTCCTTGGGCATTTGAAGACATTGGATGATGTCAATCATATGAGGATGGCAACGAGTCAATCCCTGTCCGATAATCTGGAAGGAGCGAGTCATGATATTGGCTCCCTCTACAGTAATTCCAATGGGCATGCTCATGTAAGCGTTTCCTATCAAATTCTTGTCTCCCAAGCAAATAGCCGACCCCGCAGCAATATCCATGGCACGCTCAACAATACGTCGACCACGTTCTGTGCAATTTTGTTTCATGACTGAAGAAATCACCATGGGTGCTTCGTGGTTGTCAATAATAGCGTTCATTAAGTCAGTTCCACCGATGCAAATCAAACCATCACTTCCAGCATCAGCCAGTGCTTCTTGGATTCCTCCAAATTCGGCAATAGGGACCTTGAATTGCTTACGAATACGGGCGTAAGCACCAACGGCACTGACTACACCACGAGCACTACCAGCAGCACCAGCGGGCAAACTGACGCCGCGTCCTTCGGCAAGGCACTCTACGAACATGTGCCATCCAAATCCACACTTTTCCTGTCCTCCCAAAATGTGGGACATGGGAATCCAAACATCTTCTCCCTCAACGGTACCATTCATGAAGGCAGCGTTCATAGGTTTGTGACGAGGACCCATTCTCAGACCTTCGTGGTGACGCTCCAACAAGGCAACGGTGAAACCTTCGTCTCCATTTCCTCCCAAAAGACCATCCGGATCTTGAAGGTTCAATCCAATGCCAACAACTCCAGCAACGGGAGCCAGTGTAATGTAGCGCTTCTTGAAGGTAGCACGGATTCCCAAGACTCCATCACGCTTCTCGACAACACCGTAGGATCCAATCAAACTAGTAGCATCAGATCCAGAGTGAGGTCCAGTCAAACCAAAGCATGGAATCAAGGTACCGTCCGCCAAACGAGGCAAGAAATACTCCTTTTGTTCATCGGTTCCGTAACGGACCAATAGTTCACCAGGTCCCAACGAATTGGGAACGGCAACAGTGGCATTCGCATCGGTACAGTGAACAGCTAGCTTGGCCAAAATGACAGAGACAGCCTGTGTGGAAAATCCTAGTCCACCCCATTCCTTGGGGATCTTTAGTCCAAAGAACTTCTTATCACGCATGTAATCCCAAGTCGCCTTGTTAAAATCACGTTTACTGGTAACTTCATCGTCATTGATCAGATCACACAAGGCATTGCATTCATTGTCAATGTAAGCCTGCTCATCAGCAGTAAGCTTGGGATGGTAGGTATCTACAAGCTTCTTCAAGGAGGGATTTCCAGTGAAAATGTCTCTGTCAAATCCAATAGTTCCACTAAAATCGTTTTCGAGTTGAGTTGAAAAAGAAAAAGGTATTATGAGTAAATCACAACACACTGTGCTGCCAAGGAATTTTCACTGGGGAACAAGATAGATCGTCTACTCCAAACTACAGACGAATTGACCAACAAAAACAAATAATAATAATAACAACGCACCATCCCAAGGCAGTTTGTTCGGTAGCAGAAATGGTCGGCATGACACCCTTAGCCATGCGGTAGAGACGCTTGTCGATGGCTTGAGACAATCCCAAAATACCTCGTTGTTGTTGGAGCTGAAAGGCTGGTGATTGGATTCGGGCAGCCTGTCGGGCAAACGTTCGCGAAGCAGCTTGTGTAATCTTCATTTTTGATGTACTATTAATTGTTGCTGTTGTTGTTGGTGTTGTTGTGTTTGATTAAAAAATAATAGGTTCAACAAAAAATAAAGTGTGGAGGGCGATGTGTAGTATATATCTGTAATAATAATGGAGAAACGAGAGGAAAAGGAAGCATCACGTTAGTCGACGAGAGTAACAAGGAGACAAGAAGGTAATTGGAGAACATGAAGGAGAATGTTGGGATTGTACAGAACACAGAACCCCATGACCACATTTCCCAACACTCATAATAAAAGCAAAGAAAGAGCGCCATTGTCAAATTTAATCAGGAGGAAACTTACACGTCCTGGATTTATTTTATGTTGTTGTGTCACTCACAGAAAAGTAATAATAATAATATGAATAATTTCTGCGTAGGAATCCATCAATCTATCTTTCTTTGGCTTCGCCTGGAATTGTCTTTGACGCTCCCCTCAAAGGCTGTCTGTAGAAAGATGACGCTATCTTTTTTTTTCCGTGAGCCGCGAACAGGGTAAATCACATTGGGATTCACCTGGGCACAGAATATTGCTGTCAACATTCAGCTGGCAAACTCGTGTCTTTTTCAAAGAAGTTTACTGGTAATGATGATGCTGTCGTTTGCTTGTTTTCAATGGCCGCTTTGGAAGAACTTTCATTTTTTATTTAGGGTTAAAGTTGAATCTCGGTGTCAGAATTCAACGAGCGAACGCTACCGCGTTCTCTCGACTATGCCAGCTCTCTAGGGCTACGTTCGGCTAGGTAGGGTGGTTTGGAGAAACTCGGCAATTTACTAGGGCCGACCTTTTCTCCGTTCCGAGGCG
>Ga0210036_1000702_pt1 | contig 39063 bp, 22 predicted proteins | sample CryGeymeta201515_FD_185469 | JGI IMG/M metagenome (GOLD analysis project Ga0210036, IMG submission 185469) | Groundwater microbial communities from Crystal Geyser aquifers in Utah, USA - Crystal Geyser metaG 2015-15 (SPAdes) (version 2) | ecosystem: Environmental > Aquatic > Deep subsurface >...
ACGTTCCTCAGGGGTATCACCGATAATAACCGGGGCATACACTCCAGGTGCTTCAGGGACACCCTGGCTGTCTGCAATAGAATCAGCATCAGGGTCAAAGTCATCGTAGTCATCATCATCTCCTCCACCATTTCCACCGTTTCCATAGCCTCCAGTACCAGGTCCTACGGTGCTGTAGGAGTCCCCATCATCGTCGTCATCACCGTGGCTGGCGCGATTCGCGCGAGATGCGCGACGTCGGTACACTGCGCGACGTGTCTTCTTCTTGGGTTGGGGTTCATCGTCGGGCTGTTCCGGATCCTGTTCCGGATTCGAGTAGTCCATGTCTGCTAAGACAGGGTCATTTCCACCGGCACGAGCAAGTCCACCGGCATCACCAACATGGACACGAGACATGGGGTCCACGAGGTCATCAGCTGGATCAGTACGAGGCTTGCGAGGCTTGCGAGTAGGAGCCTTAGGAGCAACGACCTTCTTAGGACGACCTTTAGGCTTGGGCTTCGCAGCAGGCTTCTTCGCGTCGTCATCCAAATCGCGAGGAGTAGGCTTCATTCCAGTAATAGGAGCAGCAGCAGGGGGTGGGTCCTTCAAAGTACCGGTAGTGGGACGTCCTGCGAACAAGTCAACAGGATTGGTCGTAGTAGTAACGACAGGAGTAGGAGCGACATCGATCGTACGGTCGTTCGTACGGACGTTCGTTCCGGTGGTACGTCCTGTAGCAGTAGCGACAGGAGCAGGAGCAATCGTACGAGAGTCGGTACGACTCTGCGAACGAGTCTTGATGATAGAGGAGGTCTTCTTGGTGGTCTTGGTAAGGGCCATGGTGGAATGGGTTGAAAGTTAGGGGTGTGTGTATATTCCTGTGGAATAAACAAGGCAACAGAGTAAAAAGGGATATTCAGTAGTTTGGGGTATATTGCAAAAACAATGAATACACAGACTGAATGCGAGAAGTACAAATACTTCCATGATACTGGCATCGATACGGTTGCCAAGCGCTTCGCTTCGATGTTGGACCACCGAGAGTACTAGTTCGTACATGAATGGGAGTAGACGAGTTGGTTGCCAAATGGGCTATACCGTAGAATGTGATGGGTTGGTAGGTAGATGGGTTCCCATTTGGTAGTCTTGCCAAGAAGTAGTCGGTGGTTAATGGTGGTGGTTGGTAGTCTTGATGACCGGTGTAGTCCTGAATGTCCAGGTGCGATGCGGAGGCTTGCGATGCGAAGTCCCCTGCGAGGTGTCGTTTGTGAGATGGTGTCCTGCAGGGTCTGTAGCCTCAATGGATGGGGTGCCTACAAGGCATGTCGTCGGTGAGACGAGTCCTTGTCCGGTAGTGTAGTGGGAGAGTTCCTGTTAAGGATGTATCTCCAGTAGTTCCAGTAGAGCTGAAGCGTCCTTCGGCTCTGTAGTAGTGTCCGGTCCTGCCGGTCAATGACTTGCTGGAAGACAAGACCAAAGTCCATGTGGCAGGGGTTCCATTGTTGTCTGTAGAAGACTGTAGGCTTGTCGTCGGTCCTTCCGGTTGCGACGATGGGTGGTTGTAGTTGTAGTAGTAGGACATGGAAAGGCACAAGTTGTGCTTCTTCCGGTTGGCGAGTGAACAAAGCGAACTCGTCTTGTGTGTACATTGGCTCCTCGTCTCCGGCGTGGAAGCGAGGTAGTCCCCTCTCTACTGTGGTAGTAGGAGAAGGAGCAAGAAGTTAACTTGGTTTCCGGCCGGTGTAGCCGGTGTAGTGCCATGGGCAAGAAAGTCTCCAAAGCTTTGTGGTTGATCCATTTGATGATGAATCAAATCGATCGATCTTCCGGTTGCGACACCGGCTTTCGCTCCGGCTGTCGTCTCCGGAACTCGCATGAGAGCATCAACAGAGGCTACAGTGTAGTCTGTAGTCCTGTTAACCAGTGGCAGCCGGCTGTAGAGCCAGCTTTAGAGGCTCATGGTGCATGATAACACGTAAAAAGCTAGTGTGGAGACTCATGAATATTAGAGTAATATTATAACTAGACTAGTGGCTCTGTGTGGATAGGAAGCAGGCATAGGCACACGACCTAATAGAGTAAGACCTAACTCCTGAGTCCCATCATAGTCCCTAACAGGAGACAAGGTAAACTGCCGTAGTCCACCTGGGCTTAATTTGAAAATAATAATCTCGTAGACTCTACTAGTAGTAGTACCCGCTCACAATATTGATTATAATAATATTATACTGTGAACATGATATAAATATTTAATATTATTATCACGTCGATGTTCTGTTTGTATCTTCGATCTACTAGTACATTTGGGCTTCCCGGGGTACAAATAATAAAAAGTCATTGCCCTATACAGTATCTGTTACTGTAATATCCGTTGCTGCTGCTGGTAATAATTTTAATCCGTTTGTCGTAACCAGGAGCATCGTTACGGCATCTGAAACGAGTGCTACCCAGAAGGATGTAGAACAACCAGAAACTGCCAATATCACAACCGCTGCCTTGGCACCTAAACTCAATGCAAAGTTTTGAATCAGTGTACGACGAAGTCTTCGACCCAATTGTATCCCTGTTACCAACTTTTGTAAGTGAATTGGATGCGTCAATGCAACATCAGCAGTTTGAATTGCCAGGGAAGCACCACTTCCCATTGCCACTCCAACATTTGCCAAGGCCAAAGCAGGAGCATCGTTCACTTACAGCAAAAAATAAAAACATTCAGAACGAGAAAGAACAAGAAAAACACAGCACAAAAAGTCATCAGGAAATCGGTTACTGACTGACAACAGAGATCTGTTTTCTCACCTCCATCTCCACACATCAATACCGTTCCTCCATTGTTTGCTGCTTCCTTTGTCAATTTTTTAACAATCTCTAGCTTTTGTCCGGGAAGAACATTGCTGTAAATATGTTCGGGGGACAAGTGAACTCGTTTTCCAATTGTCATTGCTGTTTCCTTGCAATCTCCAGTTAGCATAACAACCTCCACTTGCAAATCGCTTCTGAGCTGGTTCATAACATGCGATGCTTCGGGTCGAAGCTTATCTGTGACCGAAAAGAAACAGACAATGCCCAAATCTTCTATACTCATAAAACTAACAGTAGCCCCGGCATCGGACCAGGTTGTCACAAGCTCCCTTTCCTTAGACAGGAGCTTGTCATATAACCCCAATCGCTCAAACAGTTTTACATTTCCAACATGTACAGCTCTTCCCTGTATCATTGCTTCCAAACCTTCTCCTTCTAAAATGGTGTGCTCTGTAACGGAATGCTTCGCAGATAGAAAAAACTCTAGCTTTTCATCTTGAAATACAAAATCAGTTACGGCATTGGCAATCGGATGAGATGAAAAAGATTCGGCAAGAGCCAAATGTTCCAGTATTTCTGTTTTGTTGATCTTGCTCTCAGCAGCAGCGGCTCTTCCGGTCATTTCAAAATTTTCGAGAGAAAACTTTCCTTGTGTCAATGTACCGGTTTTATCCATTGCCACAGTCTTCACCTTGCCCATTGCCTGCAAGAAAAAGGGAGTAAAAAATGAGGCAGTGTTGCAAACAGGCAGGGTTCCGGCTGGGCTGCCGACAAAAAATGGCACACTCCGGTAATACGATATTATCAAGACAAAAAAACTCACCTCCAATACGGCCCCTCCTTTCACAAGAAGGCCGCGCCGAGCGGCATGCGTTAATCCTGACACATATGTGACTGGTGTCGAAATAACTAGTGGACACGGACAAGCGGCCACCAAAGTCACCAGCCCTGTTTTCGCCCAAACTCGTCCAACATCAGCCCCATAGAGAGCCCAGGGCATTGTGCATAGCAGTGTGACTAGCCCAAACACGGGCGGAACGTACCATGCAGCAAAGCGATCCACCAGAGTTTCGAGTTGCGATGGTTGTTTACGGGCATCTCGAACAAGTTGAGCCAATCGAGCAACAGCTGAATCCGAGCTTAGGGATATTGTTTGCAGCACCATATGTTCAGGTCCCATGTTTATGGCTCCTCCCATAATAGTGTCTCCCGCCACGACCTTTCTAGGCCGAGTTTCACCCGTCAAAATGGTTTCGTCGACATGTGATCTTCCTTCTACTACTTTTCCATCGCATACCAGTTTTTCACCAACTGGAAGAGAGACATAGGAGCCAACCATTACTTCATCAGCTGACACTAAGCGAGTTCTTGACGAAGAAGAAAATTTCCCACCATCTTTGCCACTAGCATCTGTCGTGTCTTTAACCTCCAGAAGTCGCACAGACCCAGGTCCCAAATCAGATGCAATTGCAGCCAAGGCTTGATTCGATTGGGAAATGGCACGTCCTTCCAACGTTTCCGAAACTGCAAAAAGCGACGCAACAGCTGCCGCTTCAGCATAGTCTCCCAACGCGATTGAACCAAGGGATGCCGCTAGCATGAGACAACTTGCATTCAACCTGGGACGGCGCTGGAAGATAGCCCGTCTGGCCTTGGATAGAAGAACTGGAAAAGACAACATCAAGGACAAGAGACTCGACCCCACATGTACATTTCGCATCAAAATAGAGCCACCAAGTCCAGGCTTTGCTTTCCTATAAAGGTCTGATAGTAAAGAGATGCCAAAAAATAACAAAGAAGCAATGTTCCTGCGACTTAATCGAGGCAAATGTTTATGTTCATGTTCATGTTCGTGTTCATATTCACGTGAATGTGCACGCGTCTGCTCTGATTTACTTTCCAAAGTTAAGTCGCCACAACAAGAGAAGAGTTTAGTACTTGTGCTTCTGCGTGATGGTGTATACTGATACTGTTGTCTCTTCAGAATTGTTGTTTCATCTGACGAACGAAAAATTGGTTCTCGCAATCGACAAACTGTGGATAAGGAGTACTGCGGCACCTGGAAATTACGCAACGATCGACGACGGAGATCCAAATACATCTGATTTCCTCTTCCTAGATGCCGAGTTCTTTTTGTAGCTCTGGCTGAACTACAATGCCCAGGACCATAAGAAAGAATCCAAGGATTGGAAAAACCGACAGCCCGGCCAGCAACAGTAATGAGCGAGAAGAGCATTATCCAAAATTTAAAGCTGAATCGAATATTTGGATTGGGACCATATCGTCTATTGCGATTCTGGAAGTTGACAGTTGGCACATAGCTGCTGCTGCCTTGGCATGGACAATTCGGCACTGCCTTGATTTCTTCCTTTTGGTGGTGCATGGCGCGGAGCATTTAGCTGGTTGAATATGTCAGATTTTGCCTGGTACTTTAATGAGTACAATACCTTAGTGTAGTAGTGGAGTGCAACTTTAGAATTTCTTTTTGCTGCAAAACAATTTTGTTGTATACTAAGGAGCAATTTATCTGAAAGCTGTCTACTGTAGCAACCAAATCTTCCTATGTTTTTGATGCTCAATTGACATTTGAAATCATGCAATTATTGTGAAAGCACAGAAGACAAGCATACAGTATCTTTTTTGTCAAGGTTGTCGGCCTGTCAAAATCTCAGTAGACTACGTCGTACTGGTAATAATTACATGTACTTGACTAGACCTACTAGTAGCTACTAGTAACGCGAGAACTAGTCTAGAGAGTGTCACATACCTGTACTAGAGCTAGGAGTACTAGTCCTGGTACGGTTTGGTACATTACCACGAAAAAAAAATTGCGTGATGATTAAGAGAGAATGGCAAGCTGGAGAGAGCACTAAAAGTTAAGGTGTAGGTTATAGAAAATAGTGATTTTACATCCACCCGACGATTTTCTTTTCAAAGACTTATGCGAAAGTTTGAAATTCAAATTTTTTTCAATAAAACTAGTATATCCGTTTCCTATTTTCTAGTAAATTGATGCCGATCCAAAACTATTATTCTTAAAAATATATAGTAGGTACCTACTAGTTCTAGTACTAACAATTTTCAAAACCACAACCAGAACTTGAATCACTCTAGTAGTAGGCGGTCTAGTCTAATAGGTCTACCAGGTAGTATAAATAGTAATAAAGGAAGCAACCATGACGATTATTAAACAACGGTTATTTCAAATTGCATTAGCACTGCTGTTTTCTAATGCCATTCATGCCTTGCCCACGGGCGCCGGAAATTGTCCCGGAGGCCGAGCAGCCGTCGGTGTGACCCATTTAACGGGCAATGTGACGGAAGGAACTTTAGAACAAGGTGGCATTGTAGTGATTGTGGGAGACAACGTTTTGTCACCCACCACGGTAACTCAATTGCCTCTGGGCCAGGATTTGTATTGGTCCATTAATGCAACGAAGCGTCCGATGAGGGGTTTCTTAATGCGGGCCGAAGATCGATCGGACGATGGTGGAAAGGATACAAGCCAAAGTTTAAACGGAAAGGAAGATAAGCATGTCCAACTTGCCACAACAGTGTGTGTCAGTGCTTTTGGCGTGGGAGGCGTTACGCACACGAACAACAACCAGAAACGATCCGTCAGTGGTACCTTTCGCATGGACGAAGTCGTAAAAGAATTGCAATTGGATGTCACGATTGTTGCTAAGAATCGAAATGGACGTTCTATTTTTTACTATTCGGGTTTTGTGGTGGAAATCACGGATGCTACTGATGCCACTGATGATGGCGATGAAAGTGATCGAGATGATATGGGTGATATTACTGTTGACATTGGAGACGATGCGATGGAAACCGGCTCGGAGAATAATGATGTGGACGGACCAGCACTGGCCTTGAGAGCTTCTTCATGTACAACGGAGAGCCCTTGTGGACAATGTGAGGGTGATTGTAATAAGGTACTTTCTCGTTTTTCAATGTGACAGTACAGCTGAAGCAATGAGGTGACTCAAATACCATCCACACATTTCCACAACTACTAACTATTCATATATGTTATTATTCGTATTGCATTAAGAATGGCCATTGTGCAGAGGGGTTGGAATGTTTTTATCGACCTGACTTGACACCTATTCCGGGGTGCTCTGGTGAAGGAGAAGCAGGTAAGACTTGCCATTGAAATATCTCGGTAGGGTTTTAGTGCCGGCGCAGCTGATCCATTTTCGCTTTCTATCTGCACTGCATAGGACATGACTATTGTTATTTACCACAAAATGATACTTTGAGATTACGCTCCGTCGATTGTAGCGAAGAGCGCCCCTGTGATGCTTGCCAAGGAGCTTGTAGCAACAACAATGATTGTGGCGATGGCTTGTCCTGTTTTTTGAGGCCCGACAATACTCCAGTTCCAGGATGCAAAGGGTCTGGTATCGCCGGTCGCAATTATTGTTTTGAAACACCTGAACCAGAGAATAATTTGGAAATGCTGGTTTTACTACCCCGCGACTGCAACAATAGCCAACCATGCGATATGTGTCAAGGTGAATGCTTCAAAAACCGAGACTGTAACGGTGATCTTGAATGTTTCTTTCGTCCCGACTTGACGCCGGTCCCAGGATGTTCTGAAACCAACTTGGGAGTTTCGGGACGTAATTATTGCTTTCAACCACCGAAGAAAAATACTTTGGTGCTCAAAGACACGCCTTGTACTTCTTTTTTGCCTTGTCGTGAGTGTGAAGGCGAATGTACCAGTGATGACAGTTGTTATGGACAATTGAAGTGCAAGAAGCGACCTGATGCTGCGGCAATCATAGGTTGTAGTGGCACTGGGGTCTCTGGGAAAAATTATTGCTACGACGAGTCCAAAGAAATCGTGGACGCCAATCAAGGCGAAATTACTATCGAAGAAGAAACTGAGGTTGACGAGACAGATGAAACAGAAGATTCTAATGAGCTAGAAGATGTTGAGACCACATCATTATCTCCTACTCCTAAGCCAACAAGACGTCCTGGGCCCAATGCCAATGAAACAGTGACAGATGAAGTGGAGGAGATGAAAGAGACTGAAACCACACCACTCCCTACTCCCAAGCCAACACGCCGTCCTCGACCCAATGCCAATGTAACAGTGCCAGATGAAGTAGAGGATATAAAAGATTCTGAACGCACAATTCCCCCCACTCTCCAGCCAACAAAACATCCCCGACCCAATGCCAATATAACAGTGACAGATGAAGTGGAGCAGACAACGGAGACTGAACCCACACTGCTCCCCACTCCTAAGCCAACAAGACGTAATCGGCCTTATGCGAACACAGACTCAACAGCAACAGATGGAGTGGAGGAGGAGACCAAAGAGCAACAAGAGATTGAACCCACGCTGTCTCCTTCTCCCAAGCCAACAAGGCGATCTCGTCCCAATGCAGAAACAGGTAATTGGGAAGAGACCAAAGGGCCTGAAGAGGTTGAATCCACAATGTCACCGACCCTTAAGCCAACAAAACGTCCTCGACCTAGTGCCTCACCTACAAAAATGCCAATGCCACCTACTCTTATGCCAACAAAACGTCCTCGACCTAGTGCTTCACCTACAAAAATGCCTACACCAGCCCCTACGAGCAAACCAACGCTGCGTTCAAGACCAACACCATCTCCCACGGTACAACCTACAACCAAACCCACTTCAAAACCAACGGCTAGGCCGACTCCTCGACCCACCATATTTGAGCAATGGTTCACCACAACACCCCCCGCACCAACCGGCCAACCAACCCTTCGACCAACACTAAAGCCCACTCCTCGTCCCAGACCCACGGCCAAACCCACCATGTTTCCTGAATCGTTCACTCCATATCCTACACCAACACCAGATGAACAGCTGACTTTGAAGACTCGTGAAACGGCTTGCACTTCTCAGAATCCCTGCGAAGAATGTTATGGGGTACGTTGTTTTGTTGCGTTGTCTTGTACTAAAATGTGATTGGTGATTGAATTTTTAGCAAGCTTACACGTCCATTGATTGAACGCTTCTTCTCGTTCAGGATTGTAATACGGATGCTCAATGTGCCGGCATTTTACAATGTTTTCAAAGACCCGACGAGTCTCGCGTCCCTGGATGCCAGGGCCGTGGTGTCGAAGGAGTAGACTATTGCGCGATCAACCCAAACGCTGGAAATGCCAACACCAACCGTCCAATGAATGCGAATAACAACAACCCAAAGCCACCCACTCGGAATCCTACACCTCAACCTTATGTAGCCGGTACCGACCAATCACAAATACTCGTAGCACCTCCCCCTATTGCAAACGGCAATAACAATATCAGTCCTCCTCCTCCCGGAAATAATGATGGCAATGTACCCAACATTAATGATGCTAGCATCCTGGAATTGCAGGATCGAAATGCTGAATGCACCCAGAACAATCCGTGCGGAGAATGCATGGGAGATTGTGATGATGACAACGAGTGCTCTGGAATCCTACGCTGTTTCTTCCGCCCCAGCTTTGAGGCTGTTCCCGGCTGCGGAGGTCAAGGAACAGCCGGAACGGACTACTGCGCCTTTGATCCTCGCACCAGTGATGTCGGCACTAATAACCGACCCGAAAACGACAACCCTAATCTGAACCAAGTCGATAGCAATGTCAACATTGCTGCCGAAACTGGGCGCGACAGCAGCAAGGTGCTGGTAACTCGCAGTCAATTATGCTCAGTTAACTATCCATGCGGAGAATGTCAAGGCGTAAGTTTTTATTCTGATAGTCGTCACGAATTCATCGTGATAGAATACATGCTTCTCATATTTTCTCTCCTTGCATTCATTTCTTTTACTGCAGGACTGTAGTGGTGACGATGACTGTGCGGGAGGTTTACAATGCTACTTTCGTTTCGGAACCGAGCCTGTTCCTGGATGCATTGGGACTGGCGTCGGTGGAAGGGATTATTGTGCCTGGAATCGACGAGATGTTCGTCGAAGGCAGGTTTAAATTCTTGTTGTGGACACGTTGCCGTGGCCTATTAGCATGTGCCAGAAGTCCTCTCTATGGGCTACTCGAGTACGCCGTAGCTGAAAAACTAAACGAGGACTTTTCGCCTGGAAGGTCAGCTGCACAATAATATCGGCGTGACAAACCTTCAACTCAAAACCAATATGGAACGTATATAAATTCATTTTTAGATTCTTGTACTGTGTACAAAACTATGGACTCGCAAAGTTCAAATCACTGGATGCTAAAGCCAATTTTGCTTGCACAAGATCCTTTGGAATGTTACAGCAACCAAGGAAACTTCTTTGACTGGCACGTAATATGGCTTCTCAATTTCTTGTCGTGAATTTTCTGCTGATTTCCCCTCTCAGCTGCAGTACCAAACACGCCTGATGCCAATCCATTATTTTATGCTTCATGCTGTTGTTTTTAGGCTCTTCAGTTCAAAAATACCAGTCGAAGGACAGACTGATTGTGCCAGTTCGTCCAACACCTATGTGTCCATGGATTCCCAATGTGATAATAATTAAGGAACGTTTCGATTGAGACTTTTTAAATACTTCTCGATTGTAGGCTACTGCTAGTAGAACTGCCGTGTACTATGGTACCTGGTACTAAGTACTGGTAATACGTAGTCTACTCGCGCTGCTGTAAAAATGAGAAGAAATCTGGGAGCTGTACTGAAACGAAGATTGGAGATGTCGATCTTGAATACTTGGATCTCCAGCTCAATCAACTGGCTGGTGCACCCATCCCGAGCGCCTTTGGGTTGTAGCAGGTATCGATGTTATTTACCATAAGAAAAGATCTATTCCTACAAGAAAACGCTCTCTGGTTCCATACTAGTACCACATGAATGCAAACTTGGTTCATGTAAAAGTATGTCGACAGTCGACGGTCGACGATCAGTAGCTTCACCATAATCGATTCGCGCATTGGAATATGCTATAACTCGTTACCTGGACCAACCACTGAAAAGCATCACCGCTCAGGTACCATGAACAAGAGGGATTGGATTTCTTTCTAGAAACAACTATTTTGGGCATGTGCTGAAGACTTTGGTGATGTGGTCGACGGCCGTGACTTGCATGCCCTGCGACTATCTAAAGATCGCTCACCTTGCAGGTGGTAGAGACTTCTACTACTAGTCTACTAGTGTAGTTAGTATCCCAGCTCATATCAGTCCCGGCGGAAGCTCTTGACTTGCTGTGGCAACGAGAAAGTCACGGCTTCCCCAGCTACAGTACCCTTCTTGACGACGGTCGGCAGTTGGCTGCAAGAACGTTTTTTCTCAGTGTGCGTCATAGACTCAGAAAAAGTCTTGTTTTACCACTGACCATCCGGCAAAATATTAATAAGAAACCATTACAGTATACTAGAGTTTTCTTAGATATTATTTATTGAAATTGCAAGAATCATTTTTCTCGATTTGCGTCATTGCTGGGTCGGAGAATGTCTTGTCTGTCTACTTAACACTGACCATCCGGCTAAATAGAGACGCTAGCCACTGGTACTGTACTACTGGTACCATGGTGAGGAGCGAGTAGTGGTACATACTAACAGGTACCAGGTACTGGTAGTACGTACCAGGTACTAGCTAGTAGCTAGCTAGAGTAGCTTACTACTGGTAGTAGAGTATTAGTAGTAATACCAAGGTACTTGCTAGGGTACGTACCCGGTACCTGGTACCACTGGTAGTTTTACGATAATACTTGTAAATGATATTAATCGAAATTGCTGTCTTTTTTCGTCCACAGGTATCACTACTAGTACCATACCAGGTACTGGTAACTACCATAACCGCGATACCGCACTACTAACAGTGGTAATGACCATTATCGTACTGTTCACCGTTACAGTACCTGGTACTTGTGCTCCTACCAGGTACCTACTCCGAGAACCTTGTACTACTAAAAGTACCAAGTACCAGGTAGCTAGTACCAGGTACCAGGTAGTAATGGTATATTGGAGGAGGATTGCTTTCACGACTATTCCCAGATGCAGCTAATAGAAATGTTACAATACCGAATGGGAACTTGACTTCCAGGTACCAGGTACCCTACCTGGTAGTGGTATGGTACCTGGTACTAGTACCTGGTTACTAGATAGTATGACAATGCTTGACATCTTGGTGGTGTACCAGTAGTCGTACTAGTAGTGGTGCAATTAAAATAATTAACAAAATTCAGAATCGAAAAGACAGTCATCATCCGATAGAGTACTTAAGGATCGAGCAGGATGATGACCTTGACTTATGGTCGGCATACAGTATTACCAGGTACCTGGTACCTAGTAATCGTCGATATCTATGATTTCTTCTTAAGAAGAGACAGGATTGGCAGCTGGAGACATCAAATCTTAAAATTGACAGACACGGCAAATTCAAGGTTGGTACGTACAAAATCACAGAAGTACTCGAATACACACAAAAATAAAAAACTCACAAACAATTCCGTTTAGAAAAAGACAATGAAGCATATCATCCAGCATTCTTACTTTGAAGCTGTTGCCGATGTAAACGAAACGTGGGCGAAGTTAAAATCTATCAAGAACTACCGAGAGGACGTTGGCGTTGCTTTGTTTGCTCGCATGTTTGATTTTGCCCCTGCAGTGTGGTCAGCCTTTCCCTGGGGCCGCGGTATTAAAAGCGGAAGCGACTTGAAGGAAAACAAAGAATTTGTGGCCTTTGCTCGCAGATTCATGGGCATGTTGGATATGGCGATTGACATGTTAGGGCCTGACATGGATATGGTAGAAGAGGAGCTGCAGCGATTGGGCATCGTTCATATCGGTTACGGCGTCATGCCTAAACATTATCCTTTGATGGGCAAGGCTTTGGTTGAGGTGCTTGAGGAAAAGCTGGGCAGTCGCTTCTTCAGCAAACAACATCACGAGTCATGGAACACGATGTACACTTTCATGTCGGTCAGCATGATGCAAGGTGCTTTCCAGCTTCTTGTCAATGCTCAAACCAAGGCCGAGCAATTGGAGGACGAACTACAGGAGCTGAAGATCCAGAAATCTGATGCCGTTCTTGTGAAGAAGAAGAAGCAAGACCGAATTCCATCGCTTACATCTAGTACTAGTTCATCTTGTTAAATGATACCGACGAAATCCCGTCCGGAGTCCGGGTTTACTAGAATAGAGCTTCTTTACGACAATAACGTTTGGAACAATATAAAACAAAGTATCTATATGTGAATGCACCAAAACTGGAAGTCTTTTTGTATTGGAGTGGTGTGCCCTCAGGAATTGCATATGGCAAGTCGGATGCACCTGTAGTAGTAACTAGTACTTGACTGCAGTAGTCTACTAGTAGCTAGGAGGTACTCGGAGCACTGGAGTAGTAGGTACTAGTACTAGTAGTTGACTACTAGGGTAGTAGTACTACTCGAGTAGTAGTTACTACTACAGGCAGCAGGTGAGGAGATTCTACACCCGACTAGACTACGTAAATCTTGATGGCTCACCCGGCACAGACATCACGGAAAAATAAAAAACAGCTGGCAACTGAAAAAAAGGCTCACGAGCAAATCGCCTACAATCTACCACTGATCTCGACACTTTAACTTGATCGGTGGAAGGTGGAGAGAGTTGCCGGGCGAGAGGCACATGAGTTTGGTATTCTCATTCTTTTGGAAGATTGTGGCAACTGAATCCTAGCAAGGCCAAGCCTTGACGTCAGTATTGATGGCAATGAAACGGATTCTACGCACAGAAAACAACATTACATTGGGACCAAGCTTTAGTCCGAGTCACAACATGAAGCTCTCTACAAAACGAGCTTTATCGGTAGCTCTTGCCATTGAAGCACTAATACCCGCCGTAGCGATGGCTTGGGCGTCTTCCCGGCGTGCTTTTCTCGCCAACAACTTTTTCACGTTAGCAGTTCAATCCTTCGTTGCTTCTCCTGCACATGCGAGTCTCTTAGAAGAATATGGCAGCGATCCAAAGACTCTGACTACCACCACGATTTCGTCGACTTTCTCGAATGGGGCAGCCAGTACCGCCCCGACCAAGACTGCGTCGGAGATCTCTATCGAACCGAATTTGCGTAGCAACTACTACTACCCCACCAGCAAGAAGCGTTATTTGCCGCGCATCCAAAAGGTCAGCCAAGCCATTCCAGGCGCCTTTGAGGCGCTGCAAAAGCAAGACTGGGACGCGCTGCAACTCTTTGCAACCAAGGTTGCCGAAGATATAGTCCTACCGCTGCAATTATATGCATCCTCGCTCACTGGCGGCGGGACAAATGTGAAGGTTTCCTACCTTCAGGACATGAACAGGGCCGCGAAGTCCTACCAAACTCATCGAGAACGATTAGCGACAGCCGTTGAAAACACACAATTTGGATGAGACAACACGGCTATGAAAGGCTTGGCGCAAGCACTCGATACCTATCGCACAGTCGGCTATTTGAATGACGATGACGCCTTGGTCTCCGCTACAAACGACGAGAGACGAGGGAGTTCGTTCTTCTAGCGGCTGTGGAGCTTTCTGACTGCATTACGTACTATATATTTTTGATCTGTTTTCGAGAGACCCTCCCGGTCGTCAAGGTGATGGCTTTATTAGTGCTACCGAATGAAAGATAGTATTCAGGAATCTATCGCGGGAAGATTAGAACGACAAAGCAGTGCTAGTTTGTGTCTTAAAAGCAATCTTTCCCTTGTTCTCGAAGCCGCAACCGGCGAAAGTCCACTTGAGCTAATTGCTTGTTCCTTAAATCCAGCTTTCAAGACATCGATTTGCACTCAAATCAAGACATGAAGGCAACTGACCGCAAATTCTGCACATTGCTTATACTACGCACGACACATTCCGATAGTAATATTGTGAAAATGAAATTGAATCATTCTTTAGGAAACAATACGTATCATAGTCGATCGAATGAGATCCAAGATTTCATCAATGGCTGCTTCTGGAAATCGTGATAGGGATGGAATCAATGCCAAACATTCTTCAACCAAGGTATCGGTAGCTACAAGGTTCATCAGTGCAGCCACCTCTGCACCGTGTAATTCTAGTTCCTCTCCGTCATCTGTTTCCTTGCGAAAGGTTGTCAGTGCCTGTTTTGCAAAGAAGTGAATAATAGGTAGTTAAGTAGTAGGTGGAGTGTTGGTTGGTAATACAAGAGAAGGCGAGGCGGTGAGACTGGAAGACATTGTTGGAAGATATAGCGTTATTATAGCGGTATGCAATTCTAACCTTTACATTTACTTACCGATTGTAAGTTATCCAAATCATCAACCAATTCTTGGTGATCCTGATACAGTGCAGAGAAAGAAAAAAGGGAACGATGTATCGAATATGTAAGGAAATACCATGCTTTGATTTCATCGTCGATCGTCGTACACGACGTCAACCAATCAAACGCAATGCAAAACCAAGTTACACACATAACACATACTGTAATATAACAAACATACAAAACAAAACAAATACAATACACAAAAACGTACCTTTTCAGGATTTGTCATGGTATTGAATCGATTAACGTAGTGTTGCGTCTTGCGATAGACTTCGTTTAATTCTTCATCTCGATTGACCGCTGATCGGGCACTGACTTGCAAAATGACGGCTACTTGAGCATTGGATAAAATGTGAATATCGTCAAATTCGGGACCAAATTGAAGTTCTGCAACATTTTCTGTAGGAGAACTGGAATCATTTGCCATAGCTGTTCCGACAACCATTGTTTATTATATTTGTTGATTTTGTATTGTGTGAAAAAGAATAATATATAAATTCTTGGAAGCGTCGTGTGTTGTAGGTTATAGGGGTTAGGGTTGCGAAGATGTGGCGATGTGCGGTTGTGGTGAAGATACGAGTTATTGATTTGTGATTGCTATTGGGTATTACTGTATCACTCGAATACGTTGCATCAATCAACGTTTAAGCTTGCTTTTCGCGGGAAAATTTACTAAGAAATCTTGAGTGTTTATATTATTTTGGAATAGTAGGTCTAGTTTCCCTTTCATTTGTTGCTTTGGAGTTGAGGACAGAGGAGAGGGGGAGGGGGCTCTAAGCTCGAACTGATGATGCGAACTAGAGTACTCAGTTAACAAGAGTTGTTGTTTGGTTGTTGATTCCAATGGAAACGGGCGCAGCCAGACCAAAAATCAACCCATATGAACCTTGGCCTTATACTAGTAGCGGACAAAGCATAGTCATTGTGAAGGCATTTTTTTCTTCGAAAAGACTTCTTGTTAAATTTATTTTATTTCATTATGTAAATTTTAGTAGAGTATTAAAGCGGATGACTAAAAAATAATGCCTACTATGGAGTGATCTGTTCTTACATTGCACCCAAAATAAAAAATATAACACAACACGTAATAACAACACCATCCATTCCTCGTTCGGTGCAACATGATGATGGAGACACTGAATCGAGATTCCAGCTTGGTGGAAAGCCGTCGGCCCACACCTGTTCAGCGAGTTTCAAGTTTTCACAATGCTTTGAATACTCCAAAGAGTAAGAACGATAAACTCTACTTTTCTCAAGCAACAACAGCAACAACAGCACATTCAGCTCCACCTGTAGACTTTGTATCCTTCAAGGCTTGGTTGCGAAGTCCTCTCACACGAGGATTGTTCGTTTTGGTTGGCATTGGAATGCTATGTCTCCATTTGAAGTCCCAACAAAAGTACTTACGTCAGACAGCGTTGCAGCACAATTTCTTTTCAACCAATAGTCATAATGGACACTACGACGACAGTAACGACCACGGCCAACAACAGATAGAAGAAGAGCTTTCGCGAAGCCTTTCCACGACGGAAGCAACCATCACATCTCCTCCGACATTGACTAGTCATACTCCTACAGCTAGTACTAGTACTAGTACTAGTACTAGTAATCCTACGGCAGCACCGACCAGATCCAATGGACTTTGTGCTGCTGTGGGAACCGATGCTCCTTTACGTTTGTGGATGAAACACATTGATGATATCTTGGCTGCCAGTCGACACGTGTTGCGTGATTCGTTGTTGTCACCTACTAATTCCTTTCGCATGAAGGATCATATTGCTTACATATTACAGCTTGTAACACCACGATTGCATTTGGCACAACGAGCCGTACCACGGAATTGGAAACACGTGGAGAATGTTGCATCTATTGTAGACGCACGATTACGATACCTGCAACAACAACAACAACAACAACAACAACAACAACAACAACAACAACAAGCACTGATGTTGTCACCATTGTCCAAATCCAAACAATCATCCGATTCAGCATCATCATCATCACCACCACCACCACCTCTTAAAATTTTGGTACTGGGAGGATCCGTTACCATGGGTATTAACTGCAAGACACCCATTCGAGGATACAGTGAACGTCCCTGTGCTTGGCCTGCTCAAATGGAACGACTGGTCAATAATCTTGTATTACAGTACCTTGGACTGGATATTACGGAAACCAAGAACAAACAAGAAATGCTTGATATGATTACCAAGCACAAATTGATTGAAGTACACAATACTGCCACGGGAGGTACCAATACTGCGACAGGTGCCGCCATTTTGGATTATCATTTGTTGCCGGAATTATCGTACGATGTCATTATTAATGCGTATGCGACCAATGATATGCACGTGAATAGTCTGAATGAAGCCAAAGCGGCAGGATTAACGACCCGGGACATGACGTTTGACATGGCTCAAAATTTTACCCGCGTAGCGTTGCAGAAATGTACCATCCCCCATGGCCGTACACCCCTGTTGTTATGGTTGGATGATTACTTGGGTAACGAACAACGTGAAATTTTGAGTACCACAGAACTATCCCAGAGCATTCAAGTGTTGGCCAATTATTACGGATTTGGATTTGTCAGTTATGCCGATACTGTTCGAGATATAGTGTATGGTTCTACCAATGAAACAGTGCTCTCACCGGAGGGTTGGTACGGATTTCCCAAGGACGGTAGTCCCACATCTCCCATGCAACGTGAAATCCATCCACCATTTACCATGCATTTGGCTACATCGTACGTCATGTCATTTTATTTCTTACAAATGGCACATCGAGTCTGTCAGTTTGGAAGTTATAATATTGACGATGCTCCTGACGTCACTTTCAACGACGATGAAGCCAACAAAAATCACAACGACAATGATGCTCAACAACAGCAACAGCAACAACAACAAAATAGCAACCGGTATTGGCCAAAAGTTTCGACGTGGGACGGAACACCGGAAGCTGCGAAAGTACCTGGCTTGCCAGCTGTGCAAAGAAGTATTCATTTTAACCCACCTAATCGACCACCAGAAGGCCTTCCTCCTCGACTTAGTGAAAGTCTTTCCTTGGAGCATGTGACGGAACTTTGGCGAAAGGCGGAACCGATTACTTGTAGCTCTTCCTCCACGTCCCACACTGGTGAAGGACAACGCAAACCTAAGTGTCCAATTGCCTGGCTGGCCAACGTTGTGGTCGACTCAACGCCAGAGGCTACCAATAAATACTTTGAACCCTACATGAAACAACCATCTGGTTGGGTCTGGATGTGTGATCAAGGCTGCAAGAACAATCCCAAGTATGGCTTTATGCCAAATGTTACGACGACGACGGAAGACTCAACAACAGCAGGAGCTACAATGACGCTGGATATTCCCGTCAAAAACAATCAAGAACTCAATGTTGTGACATTGTTCTACATGAGATCGTATGGTCCTAAATGGAAGAATTCCGAAACCAGAATTGATTTGTTTCGGGATGGATTTCAAAATAATGTCGCTGCATCTGCTACTATCTTTGGTACGCATTTAAAGGCTACAACAGAAACTTACACGGAAGAAATTCGACTTTCACAACCAGCGAAGAAACGACTCAGAATCGACATTCAACACGTAAATGGTAGTACCTTCAAACTCCAAGGCATTGCTGTGTGCAGCTAGCTACGCTCTAGAAAGCTAATAGCCCTACAGTACAGTACTATAGTAAAATTTCCTATTAACACTATGAATGCGACCATTTATTTTTTGTGATTTTTGTTGTCCACACAAATTCGAAACAACGCTTACGTGCCCACACTCTATCTGGCTGCTCCTTGTACATACACTCCTCCTCCTAGCTAGTCTAGTATTGTCTACTTCTATCGAGAGAATAATAATATTATTACAGTACTCGGTAGTGTACTCCGTAGCGACTGCTGCCTGTGTTGTTGAATACTCTAAAAGGATTATTTCGGATTTGCTGTGACTACTTTTGGCGCCCGGGTGCGTGTGTGGGTGGGTCACGAGCAGACTCTGGAGAGCTTCTGGGCTGTGCAGCCTCTCACAAAAGCTCATTAAAAAATAATCATGATACGTAGACTACGTAAAAAATTCACAACATCCTCCGATCATCCGCTGCTGCCATCATTCTTTTTATTTTTATCACATGCACCGACTCCTACTAGATAGTCTACTGTACGTACCAATAGAAAAGAGTAAACCAAGTCGGCAACAAATAAAGAAGAGTCAGCGAAAAAACTTTTTTAGTCAGGTACCACCAGTAGCAGTAAATTCGGAGCTCTGAAGAAACAAATAGCAGCCCATTACAGCATACACGCATAGCACAGTTCATCAGAGTCCAAAAGAAGCTTCTGCCTCTTGGTCAAGTAGTGTTGATTACTTTTTGGTGGCAAAATACATATCAAAACTCAGCAGTGCGGAGTATATGAAACATTAAAAATGCCATCTTCAGCAACTGAAAGAATGTCTGCAAAAGGTAGTCGATCTTTACCACGTCGAGTGTCGCTACCAACCAATCGATATACACCATCCAATAACAACACTAGCAACAGCACGAAGGAAAAGAAGAAGACCAAACAGAAAGTGGTGACAACGACCACTGACAATTCGAACAACACAGACCAGCAGCAGCAACAACAACGACGACGACGAGGGCGACCCAAAGGAAGTAAGAATAAATCCAAATCCAATAGCAACCACAGCAGCAACAACAACAATAGAACGAAAAAGAAGGAAGCAACACCACCGACAACTAAAAAACGAGGTCGTCCCAGGAAAGCCAACGATAACAAGGAGACGACTGATCCAGCAAAGAAAGAGGCACTGTCATCGTTATCAACAACAGCAGCAGAAAAGTCAGCAGCAGCGGCAGAAATGCCAGCAGCAAAGCCACTGGTGGATCCAACACTACGATCGGCCATTATAGGTTCCAACAACAGCAGCAGCAGCAGCAGCAGCACCAACAATAATAACAACAAGGGAAGCCACCGATACCAGCCAAAAGAACGGAGCATTCAAGAATGGCAAGAAAACCAACGGCAGCGTATCTGTGCTAAGAGTAGTGCTGACATTGCTACTGCTACTACTACTACTACTACTACTACTGCTGCTGCTACTGCTGCTACTACTTCAAAAAGTGCACCAACACCATCGGTCTTGATAGATCTTCCTTCACCTTCCAAATACGATATCAATATTTACGCAAAGAGTCAACATTGCAAACAAAAGAAGAATGACAAGAAGAAGGATTTTTGTCTTGATCAACCACAAGGTGCCATTCCAATGACAGACGAACGAGTCTTAAGAAACAGTGACCACGCTTTGATAATTTTAGCAAATACGACAGGAATTTCCCAAGTTCCAGCAGCTTTTCATCAAAACCAAAAGAAAAGTACACCGAAAGTGTCACTGTCACCTGGGAAGATCATTAATCAACAACAACTAAAAAAGGGGGTGGTGGAGGAGGAGAAGGTGATACTAACGAAGACGACGACACGAAACAACAATAGCAACAATCATAACAATACGAAAAATGCTGTTAAACGCAAAGCAAGTCGTGTGGCCTACAACACTACCACCATTAGTGTCCTGGAACAGTTACCGGTACCAGCATCGTCGACGTCGACGTCGTCATCATTGTCATCACCTTGTCGTCCGAAACAAAAACAACAACAACAACAGCAACAGCAACAGCAACAGCAACAGCTATCGATCTTACAAGACGAATCAACGCAAAATAATAATAACAACAAAACCGAACACTGGTGTGACGGAGAGAAATGTTCGCAGTTAGAACCTATTCGACAGGAAATAACTGCGGGTGCTGCTTCTATTGCCACTGCAAGGACTACCACCACAGACACTACCAAAAAGGGTTGTTTGGTAACAGATGTAGTAGAAATACATCCAACCTCTTGCCCTCGTTCGTATTTTTCACCGCCAACACAATGTCCATTGCAACGACAACAACCGCCAAAGAAGAATTTTCATAAATTAGTCAAAACAGAAAAGTTTGATATCAAGCGAGATCAGCACCATAATAAGGGTCCACGCAACAACAAGAGGAAATCGATTGTTGAATGGAACAGAGATACAGATATGCAAGATGAAAGTTCTCTGAACGACGTGTTACATCATCCTGTTACGCCCCACAGGAAAAAGTCCCGCAAGGAAACCACTGCCGCTACCACTAATGCTTCTGCGCGTAAAGCTGCCGGTAACAAAAATAACAAGGATCTCACAATTGCCGTAAATGAGATCACGTCTTTGACAACCAGTAATACGAATATTGGCAATGACAATGAACCACCTCAACGAAGAAAGACTCGCAAGGACAAGGGTGTTAAACGAGGATCGTACAAGAAGCACAAGAAAGCCGCCAAAATCAGCTCTCATAGCAACGACGAAAAAAACGAAAAGAAGCAGAACGTGTTGCACCTATCCAACAACGAAACCATTACTCCTCCAGTAATTTCTACAGGCACGACTTTGATGAGTACTACGACTAGTGCTGCTGCTACTACTTTTTCCACCAGCCATGGACGATGTGGAGCGTGTTTGGGATGTCGCGTGATTTTGAATTGTGGAAAATGTGTTTGGTGCATGGATATGCCCGAATTTGGAGGACCGGGTAAGACTCCAGGAAAGCTTTGTATTTTGCGCAAGTGTTTGACCCGTGCCTTGCAGAAGAAAAAGGCAAAGACAAAGTGTTCTGTGCATGTAGCAACAGTAGCAACGCTCGGCGAAGAATTTCCATTCAACAATCATGACTTTGACAAGCGACAGACATCTGCTACCAAAGCCACTACTGGAATCTTTTCATTAAAGAATGCCTCAGATTTGGAAAGCCTATCGGGCTACGACGAAGATTCCGTGGTCAACGACATGAGCGACATGGAAATGGACGATGAAATTGAACCCGAATTGATTCGTGATGCCCTCATGGCATCCCGTACCAACAAGAATCCAACACGGCCATCGCAGGAGGGCGATCTGACCATACCTACAACCATTGAGGAGTCCACTGGACTATCATTGCAGTCTGTCATTCGTCCCATGGTAAATGCTAGGAATACTGGAGGTGTTTCAGCGGCCGACTTGGCTCGCCAGATGCAGGAGAAACACCGCGTAGAAATGATGCAGGAAGATTTACAAGAAGAGGATACAGACAGCAACGATGATGATGATGGTGATGATGACCACGACGAACTGATGCTACCTCCTCCGCCAGTATCCTTTGCATAAACGCACACGAATGAAATAAATGGGATGTATGTATATGTATATGCATATACGACTTTGGTTATTACGGACTTTATGTGGCAAACTTGTAGTTGCGTTTGCTGTCTTGTTTCGACAGAAAACGCCCGGAATCTCTTTCTCTTGAGATTGCCTTGAACCGCATTTTATAACAGATCGGAATCATGAGAGCAGATGGCATTAAACTGGTTAGATTTCACCAAAAGAAAATGTATTGTGAAACTCTGTTGCCGGCGCTTTCATTACCAGTAGCGGAAGTACTTTCCCTTGCTAATCTAGTTGGCACGAATCTCCCTTTCTACTCCCTTTCAAGATTCGAACAGCGGTTCTAGCTTGGCTAGTAGTAGCTAAACCACTCCGAATCGTAGATACTATTTTGATCCCTTGATAGCCGATGAATAATACTAGTAGTCTACTTTTGAGCATCTACTAGATCTACTCCGAGTACCTACTACTGGTACTAGCTAGACTATTACAGTAGTTCGAGTACTTGTAGATGATTGAAAGATAATATGTGCGTCTATTATATCCAGCTTGTTTTTTCTGTGTTGTCAAGATAATTCGCGCAAAGACACGTAAAGATTCGGCTTCTGATTCACAAACCAACAAGGCTCAAAATGTTGTTAAAAAAAATTTCTGACTTGGTTTGAAGGAATGAAGGAAGTACGCCACATAATGGTCTTTTCGGTAATTTTGTTGTCCACGCAAACGAAAATATACAGAATAGCATCAACTTCTGACTCATGAGAAGCCGTCATCCCCAATCCGTATAAAAACGGCAGCAATGAAATGAAAGAAGAACAATATTGCAGCTCAGTGGAACTGAGTCAATAAAGAAGCACGGAAATATGAAATATCTTCACAAAGATTCCCTTTCTGAAATACGTCTGCACCAACACGTAATAAAAAGGTTAGAGAAAGCAACCACGTTGCCCAATTTTACTTTTTTTGCGCCCACGTAGTTAGGAGGAACCTGGACGGGAGCCCGTAGGATCCCTCAGAGTGTGGTACTGGAAGACAACCTTTTCTTCACAGAACAACTCATCCAGAAAGCGTGGCACAAAAGATACCTTCCGGATGCAAATTTGCTTTCAAATCTACGAAAATTGAACAAAACTTCTTACCCAATGGATCTCACAATTCTCAAGTTGAAAGAACAAAAACACCTTCCAAACAACACTACTAAGAATGAAGTTTACCACTGCTATCGTTGTCACTTTGTTGGCCTCTACCTGTGAAGCCTTCACTGCTCCCCAGCACACTGCCTTCTCCGCTAAGAAGAGCTTCGGAGGTGCCACTTCTCTCAACTTTGCCCCCAAGGGTGTCTCCACTTCGGAGAAATCTGTCATGGACATCAGCTCCTTCAACACCGAACTTGGCGTGAGCACCTTGGGATCTGGTTCCGAGCTTGCCAACAAGAAGGACGCCAGCACTGTTTGGAAGCAATTCGCTAACTGGATCACCAGTACTGAGAACCGTCTCTACATTGGATGGTTCGGAACCCTCATGTTCCCCACCTTGTTGGCTGCCACAACTTGCTTCATCGCTGCCTTCATCGCCGCTCCCCCTGTCGACATCGACGGAATCCGTGAACCCGTCGCCGGATCTTTGCTTTACGGGTAAGTTATTGGGAGACTTATACTCATCCTCGATGACGAACGTGGCTCACACTTTTTGTCTATCCCCGCTGCAGAAACAACATCATCTCTGGTGCTGTCATTCCTTCCTCCAATGCTATTGGAATGCATCTCTACCCCATCTGGGAAGCCGCCTCTCTTGATGAGTGGCTCTACAACGGAGGAGAGTACCAGCTTATTGTCCTCCATTTCTTGACTGGAGTCGCTGCCTACATGGGACGTGAGTGGGAGCTCAGTTACCGTCTCGGCATGCGTCCTTGGATCTTCACTGCTTTCTCCGCCCCCGTTGCCGCTGCCACCGCCGTCTTCCTCAACTACCCCATCGGACAGGGATCCTTCTCTGATGGTATGCCTCTTGGAATCAGTGGAACTTTCAACTTCATGTTGGTATTCCAGGCCGAGCACAACATCTTGATGCACCCCTTCCACATGGCTGGAGTTGCCGGTGTTTTCGGTGCTTCTCTTTTCTCTGCCATGCACGGATCTTTGGTCACCTCCTCTTTGATCCGTGAGACCACTGAATCCGAGTCAACCAACGTTGGATACAAGTTCGGACAGGAAGAAGAAACCTACAACATCGTCGCTGCCCACGGTTACTTCGGTCGCCTCATCTTCCAATACGCGTCCTTCAACAACTCCCGTGCCCTCCATTTCTTCCTTGCCGCCTGGCCTGTCATCGGAATCTGGTTGACTGCTATGGGTGTTTCCACCATGGCCTTCAACTTGAATGGATTCAACTTTAACCAGTCCATCATTGACTCTGAGGGACGTGTCATCAACACCTGGGCTGACATTATTAACCGTGCCGACCTCGGTATGGAAGTCATGCACGAACGTAACGCCCACAACTTCCCCTTGGACTTGGCCTCTGGAGAAGTGTGCCCTGTTGCCATGAATGCTCCTTCTATCAACGCCTAAGGAGAATTTTTCTGGTGATGACTAGGACAATGATTTGGCTTCATAAGAAGTTTTATCATTTTGTCCCTTAAAGTGTCTCTGGTTGCATAGCTGCAGCAAACACTAATTGTAATTGAATATATTATTTTTGTCAAAACACAGATTTGCAGTAGTCAAATCTCGTATTTGTTCCGTCCACCATTACCTTGTCACCGCGATACACATGTAGTAATAGGTTGTGTGCATTTTCTCTCTTGAAGATCGACCGACACGAAGGTTCCGGACTAGAAAATGGACACACGAGTGTGCACCAGAACATAGACACACAAGTGTGCACCTGTCTGTAAGAGAGGCTTTTTCTCAATTCTTGGCGCTTGCAGAGCAGCATTAACAGTGCTGAACTATTTTCGCGAGTCCAGCATTTGAAAGTCTGCCAGGATGACAAAGCATTTGATGACGATGGAAGGCCTGATCAAGTCTCTATAATTGGGATCTTCGCGCAGTAGTTGCATTCGAGTTCTTTCTAGCTTTAGGAGCAGTATCGCCCAATCTTGATTCCCTGTACTTGGAGGGTTTGGGAACGACCACAACCGCCCCGTTCCCACTTGACTCTCTCGAATATTGGTGATCACGACAGCCTAATTTAAAGTGTCTTCGAATGATCATTTGCCGGTTCTGTCCATGTTCGTTCAAGACTGCTAATATATTTGCTGTCACACTGGAAGGATTAACCCGATTGGTTCTTGGAATGGAATGATCGAGTGGACACCTCTACATTGGAAAGTCTAGCAACGAACACCCAAGTTGAAAGCATTTTGCCGTGGAACATGCGCGAAGCGTGTTTTGGAAGCACTCTTTCGACTGCCTCAGTTGCGTTTCCTCAAAAATTCAGGACTTGCATCCTCCCTGCCACAAGACCACAAAAACGAGCCTTAATTCGGCACTTTGGATAATCGTAGCATTCGTCAGTTCGGACTCCGGATCCGTTCATTGTGTTTGAGGCATTTATTTTATGGCGTCACTGTGTTGAGTGTTGATACTGATACTAGCGCGAAAGCAGAAAATGCGGACGTATGTCGTCCCATTAGGACTCGCTGCAAACTCTGACCCTACTGTGACAACAACAATAACAAAATTTACTGGAAGAGCTACTAGTAGTACTACTAGTAGTACTACTAGCAGAGTACTTGTACATACAAAGAGTGTAGAGTAGTTTACAGTTTACTGGCTGGTTTACAGGCTGATGATTGAAACATTGAAATTGTCAAGCCACAAGGCTGGATGATTCGTTTGGATTTGTGAGCCGACCAAACAAGACCACAACAATAATGTCAGAGGTATACGCAGCCAATGAATCTATCGATAATGAATCAGAAATTGCATCTGCTGGAATCTGGAATGCCGCTCGTACCAGAACAAGAGGATACAGATGCATCAATAATGATGAACTCACACGAAAATGAACGAAGAGACGTTGAGAAGGGTGCAAATTCAGACGACAAGAGGCACCAAGCTGATCAAATAGGAATACTACTGACTTTGGTGCGAAATCGCAAGATCTATTATTGCATCCTTGGGATGTTAGTTTTTATCGCGGTAGTTTTGGCGGTGGCTCTGTTGCTTGTAGTTCTCTTCTACGAAGATAGCAAGGACGATACCAAAGGCACAGCGTTGCTAGTGAGCACAGTCGCATCCACGATTCTCGCCAATGAAAGTTCAAACGCCTTCGAAAATGCTTCTACTAATATCTTTGATCGACCTTCTGCAACAATCAGCCCGATCATTAACTCGACGACTGTACCAATCTTTGAGCCACCACCATCCAATCTTAGCAATACTACTCGGTATGATGAACTTCCGACAACATTACCATCCACCTATGCCACTTCTTTACCTACAACAAGTCCCACTCTCAAGCCCACACCCCGATCGATAGATTCTCCAAGTGATGCACCGGTTTCCCAGCCTCGGTCTAATCCACCCACAGGATCTCCAACATCTAAGACAACAACAGCAACAGCAACAGCAACAGCAACAACAACAACAACAACAACAACAACAAGAAGTAGTCCAAGTATACAACCAACACGACAGCCTACACTAAATCCAACACGGCAGCTGTTTACACTACAACCAACCACAATGGAAACTACTGTGTCACCATCCACAATGCTTCCAACAGGACGGACTGTACGAATTATGCCGCTGGGAGATAGCATTACATCTGCCGGATATAACAATACAAGTTATCGCTATTATTTGTGGAAGTTTCTTTTAACGGACCCTCGAGTGGCGGAACTCAATGTGAACGGATTTGATTTTGTTGGAACACTGCGTGGTAATCACAACGGGAATCCAGAGTGGCCAACCGTACAGGGTCGACAGTTCGATCGTGATCACGAAGGTCACTGGGGATGGAGGACCGAACAAGTCTTGAGTGCGCTACCATCATGGTTGCAGACAATAGTAACTCCTCCAGATATTGCCTTGGTACATTTAGGAACCAATGATTGTATTTTCAAGCAAGATGTCCGTAGTACACTGGAAGAGCTTTCGGGAGTCGTACGTGAGCTGCTCACAACCAATCCGAACATGCAAGTGTTGCTTGCCAAAGTCATTCCATCCAATTTTACAGGAATCCGAGGCTGTTTAGACAATTTGAATAACCACATGGATCAACATTTTGCATCTGAAAATTACGACAGAGGAGGAAATTTGATCTTGGTGGACATGACGCTTGGTTTTGATGATATTGCTGATACCTGGGACACCCTTCACCCAAATGATGTAGGAGCGGAGAAGATAGCAAATCACTGGCTGAATGCCATTTTAGCCACGGCTTGATACATGCATCAATCCCTTCAAAAGATCAACTCTAGCTGCCCCTTAGTTTTTGTTTCGCTATGGTTCGCGCATCCAAAATCTCTGACATGATTACCAGCTCAACATGCAATGACCAACTCCAATCTCTACAGCTCTGACCTAAGACAGCTAGGCAAGAATTTTTTCACAAGTTAGTAACTTTTTCTCTGTGGAGAATTAGTGTCCTTTTTCTGGCATAGCTTTTTGTTTTAAAAATGATTAAAATATTTGCAAAACTAATCCGCAACGGAACGCACTTGCCATCGCCGATGCAATAACCTCTTAGACATTAGTAGCTCCTCAATTTGCAAACGATAGTATGCTGCAAGCAAGCGGATCTTTGCGTTAAAAACAAGATAATCGGCTCATGCGGCTGGATTGGGATGTTTCTTCGCTTTCCTGTGTTTTTATGCGACCTGATGAGAGATGAGAATATGGCAAAATTCAATAAGTGAAATTAGAAGCTAGAAAACACATGAAAAGAGAGTCTTGTTACTATCGAAGAGCAAAACAAAGCGATGTTTTCGTACCTCGACTTTCTTTCCTGACGCGACGCTGCTGTCTCTGACAATTGCTTTTTTCTTCTAAAAACAAGTGAAGGAACGAGTCGACGACGAACTGGAGAGCTTCAACATCCCAGTTGCAGCCAGCCTCATCGTCCTCCAGACTTCCCGCTCCATGATGTCGCAGTGTCTGCTCGACCGCCGAAGATCTTGACTCCTCTGAGATATCCATGTCTTGGTGTTGGCTCGTCCCGAATTCCTTTATACTCTATACTCTATACAGTGAGATTCACAATTGCGAATAGCGAAGATGGTGTTAGTGGTGCTATACTTAGATAATAGTGTTGTGTGCCAAGAACCAAGATAAGACAAGCTTTTGATTTCTTACTTAAAAAGTCCAAATCAAGTCAAGAATGAAAATATATACCGTGTCAAAACCGTGAGTATGAAGATTGGATCACAGCGCACTAGTTGACAATAAAATGAGGCTTGTCCGGCATAGGACAAGGCAAGAAGGAAGGGTCTTACCAAATATGTGTACGTTAAGGTGCTCGAGTCCCCATTGTCGAGAAAGATGTGATCTTTACTTAAAGTTATCACTTCCACCATGCGTACTATCGAAAATACAGTGGCCCCGATTTTTTTTATTCCCTAACCCTAGTGTTGGGATTTTTCAGTTTTATGGCTAAACAAAAATTGATTTCAACGCGTCAACGAACGGTACAACGCGCATTTTTGGCCGGGAAGAGTCAGTCTGTGCCATATTTTCTGCTTTGCAATTTTCTCTGCAGAACTCTTACACAGTAAGATTTTTGCACGAAAAGGTTAACACGTACAGTAGAGAGAAAAATTTGAATTTGTGTAGGGCGATACCCACTTTTCATGGCCCTCGAGGGATAACTGGATACGACAGACGATATGAGAGGCTTGCCGTACTAACCTTTGAATTTTAGTTGCCTCGCAGCATCAATCGCATTTCATTGTGGTTTGTTTGACTCCCTACTAGTGGGCAGGAATGCGTGCAAGATCATGTAATATTTTAGCAAGCCAAGTAGCTCGGGTGGCTTTTCTGTCAAAATGGGTCTTACTTTTATCGTACTTCAAAGGTTCTATTTTAAAAATAGAAAGTTTGTCATCTACTTGCAATGCGTGGTTTGGGAGCGGCCGCAACAAGGTTACGAAGAGTTGCAGCGGGGAGCAATCCCATGTCTCGGGGGACACTCAAAATGCTGTCCAAAAACGATGCCAGTTCTCGTGAATTTCCCGAAAGGCCGCTCACATCATTCTCTCCGCTACTGGATGCTGACAAAGCTGCCAGTATCTCTCTTAGGGCTTGTTCAATTTCGTCTACACTCATATTCGTTAACTTGGATGATGCTTGATCGATGACAGATTCTCGATTCCGGATGTAAAATGCAGCACATTCTAATTCGGGAGAAGCTGCTACGTGAGGGCGCGTGCTAATATACTGACTCCATACTGCATCTGCATCAAATTTTCGACGATTGGTGGGAATGGCTTTGCTACGAGGCGGCAAAAGATCTACCTTGGGCGTCAATCCTTGTTCCACCCCAGTTTGTAGTAATCTTTGCCAAGTAGCCATGTCCCCCATGACACGACAACTATATGCAGGAACTTTCTCCTCCATGGCTTCGTACCACTTTTTGAGACTTTCATATTCACTTGAACGAGGTGTCAAATTATCGCCTTCGTAAATTAATGGCAACTGGGCGGCGTAGCGTTCCAGAAACGGAGCCCATATCAAATCCGCGGCAGTGATATCCTTGCCACACAAAAATGGTCCTTGATAATACTCTTCCAAGACTTCGTCCGTCTCTTCGAGTGTTACCATGTGATCACTTTCGGGAACCCAGATGGCTCGTTCATCAGGACTTTTTTGTCGAATCAAGTAGGGAGCATAGGGATTGGGCTGAATGTTACGGGGGAAGACACCCTGAAATCGGACAATATTGCAACGAACCGAATCCACGGCCATTGAAAGTGTCGGATAAAGATTGGGTCCATTCTTGCCAGTGTCTTCTCCCGGATACTCCTGTTCCAGTTTCTCCAAGATATCTAGAGAATTCGTCTGTGTACTGCCATCAGGCCAAAGGACTTTGAGGGGTGACGACCAGGAATTTTCTTGAATGGTCGTGTCGACCAACACTGTGACATAATCCAAATTTTTTACTTCCAATGCCAGCCAAACTTGTTCAGAGAAGGGACAGATGGCTTCTTTATCTCGGAATAGGACAATTTTTTGATTTTGAGAAGCATCGTTGGGCAGAGAGTTGGCAAAACACAAAGGATGTGGCGCTTTAGGCAACTTAGCCTCCAGCTGCTCCCACGATGGAACAATCAGATTTGTAAGCAGCCAAAGCCAGCCCGAGACAGCAAGGAATGGAGTCATGTCTTTATGATGTCGTCTCAAGGAGATAGAGTGTTCTTGAATTACTCTCAAGTTATCATTACTCTCGAGTTATCATTACTTTTATTATTAATTTACTCTATTATTGGAGTATTATTTTTTCTTACCTTTAATTTAAGTTGTTTGTTTATTGGGAATACAATTGTACTCGAGTATGTTCGTATGACGTCAGTCGTTCCACGACTCAATTTGAGTAGCCTTAATCTTAAGATCAAATCACTCTTTACTAGAAGTACCAGGTAGCTACGGTACCCTAGTACACCACTACTACTAGCTAGTACTACGAGTAGCTAGTAGTCTACAAAGTACCTTCAGAGAGCAGAGTAACAAGACGACAACGCGAAGCCTGCGGTATTTTCAAAGGAATGTCGGATTCTTGCTTTCTAGTACGACTGCGTAGGTGGCGCAAACCTGATTGACAGCTAACTTTCGGGGCATATACCTTAAGAGCTACGAGTGATATCCAATTAAAAAATCATTGGATGCAAATCGAGTGAAATTTTTGACAACCAGGCCATTACTAACCATCATTGTAGTCCGACATCTGGAACAGTGCCACAAGTATGGTACTGATTGGTGACAACTTTAGAAAATCGGGATGATGTTTGTTGCTAGCTGCTTATCTGTAGGTCGTGCGCCGTGGATTAAAGTGCATGTATTCGTACAGGGAAATAGAAAATAGCTGGCACCCTCGAATAAGATAGAATATTTTACAAGAAAGATCTGGAATTACGTCAGTCAGTCCAAGATTCAAAGAAAATTCACATTTATTTGACACACTAGGCCACACGTGGCACTATTTACTCCTCCATGTGCCTGTTTCTAACCAGGGGCACATCAACTGCTTTTTGTTGTGCGGTACTAGTACCGGTATGGTAGTTTCTCCGATGAACACTACCGTACTAGCTACCAGTATTGTAGTACTATTGTTGGTGCTGAGCTCCTGCAACTACTGTACCTGCGGATTAGTACCAGGTAATTATGTTGCCCTTACTAGTAGTCTACGGTAGTCCTCCTCTTTGCAGGTTGATCATTGGGTGAAAGTAGGCTTAAATAGTTCCTGATTATTCGTCAGTCATTTTTTCGACAGTAAAAGCATGGTTGATCCTTGCATCTGATTGAACAGAACTGTAGATTCTGACATTTTTGATCTTTTACTGCACGGCGCAGTACTAAGTAAAGCACTGCGCCCGCAAGCCGTCCATCATAATTTTCTTCGACCAAAGCGTGAAGTTCAGTTCCTAGCAAAATTCTCTTTCACTTACCCCCTTTCCCTCGAGGATAAGATTCGTCGCCGCTGCGTACTTTCAGATATAAATCAGCCCTTGGGCGTATGGCTGGGTATTCGACTAGCCGATGTGTTTTGGGAGCGCGCTGTTCAATAGATTGTTCCGCTGGAGGTTCGTCTAGAGAAGTCTACTAGATCTTGTTAGTATTCAGCTGTACCATGATGTGTGTATCTTGCGACCAAGGCGCATCCTCCACGAGTCTTTTCAACTTCGTGATGAGCAATCGCTATTTTTTTAGCGTACGTACTTCCTGTCGTCGTTCCTATTGGACGGAGGCTCAACCGGGATGGATGGTTCTGGGTCCAAGACATGTTTAGGATCGAAAATGTCATTTTCTTCAATAGTGAAAAGCATTGCCCACGATGCCTGCGCGGAATGAAGTGCTGTTATTATTTGATTGACGCCGGTTAATTGTCGCATGCCAATCGAATCTCGAGTTTTTAAAGGGGGTGGAGGGGCAGAAGTCCAAGCTGTCTCTCGGTTACAATGTTCATTCAATTTCTTCAATTTTTAACAATCATCATGAACGGCAAGGCTGGTCTCTCTGTATCTTCTAGCGTAGAGCCCATCGACGCTCTCTTAAAGTTGATCAAGAAGCATGTTATTTCCAGCAATGCAACCAAATCGTTCTTCGCTCGCAATCCTTTTCCTTCTTCATTGGTGCGTCTGTTAGTTTTGAGTTTACAACTAGCCTGCTGCTGAAGATTCTGGCATGGTTTTTCTCTCAGTATCAAACTCACAACTGCCGTGTCTGATCTAATTTTTCAGGAATGCAATGAGATGTTGTCCGCAAAAGAATTTATCAATGACGTAGCATTCCCCATGTTAGCGACTGTCCATTTAGGTTTGGCATCCATCTTGCTGGGTACAGAAGAACAAATTAATAAACTTTGGAATCAGCAGGGGTTGGGAATGTTGGTCCAACAGGCTCACTCGTCGTGGCGTAATCGCTATATTCATTGCATTCGTAATGCCATAGGTAGGTTTGCGCATTTATGTGTTCACTGAATCTGATGTAGGCTGTGTAGTTGCTACTTTCCTACAACCGATTTCGACATCGCACTCATCTCAATTTTTCACTACCACATACAAGATGCTACTTTCAGGGATCATAGCAAGCGTGGCACGACTTTGATACTCGCCCGCGAGCTTTATTCGGCAACTGAGATTGACTCTCCTAGTCGCCCTGCATTCTATCTTTGCTTGGAGCCTGTCTGGAAGCAGATCCTTCAGACTATGGACCGTGCCGTGGCTGTCGAAGGATCTCCAGCCAGCATGGTCGACCTGAAGGCATTGAAAGATAATGACGATTCATCCAATTCTCTTAACTTGCGAATTCGAGACATCTTTGGACTTGAAGAAGAAGCATTTGTTCTCATGGTGATTCGCAAGTATCTCAAACGTCGCTTCGGCGGCAGAGTCTTTTCCGTCGTCTGGCCATCCAACAGTGGGGGCGTTATCGACGTGGCCAGCACGGCACCGACTGTTCCCAACCTCGATGAGTTGTCGAATGATGTTGTTGCTGGCAGTAGAATTGAAGCAGAAGATATCCAATACTACTACAGCTTGTGTGAGACTCTCGAAAAGTACGATGATCTCGTGGTCGTTTCCCACTTTGCTGCCAGGTATGGAGTAATGGCTTTCCCCCGCCGTGCTAGCATTGTGAATCCGGTGGCAACACTTCTTTGGGACAAGGAACCGGCCTTAATCAAACCATCTCCCATTCAACCAGGCGTCCGCGTGTGCTTTTCTCTACAGGAGATTTTGAAGCAGGATACAGGCTATTATTGAGCGTTTGAGCGTGAAGAGAACCGTATGTACGTTGAAGTGATGTAGTTTTGTTGGATAATCGGCGAAACTTGTAAAATGAGACGGGGCCGGGGTGTTTACAAATAATAGCAGAAAGGGGAGATCTAAAACAAACAGGGCGTGAGCTAGTCTCTTATAAGTGAAAATATTGAAAATGTTTGGTATGGGAATTCAATGCACTCTATACTGTAGACTGTAGATGCGTACCGATTGGTTCAATCCTTTGCAGTCTTTCAGCCCTGTCCATCGGCAAGGATAACTATGAAGGATATTGTGATAAGACGGTAGAGTGAACAGTGAACACCATGCACCAGCCACAAGACCAATTCGAAGGACATTTGCGAAAAAACCAAAGGCTCTATCTACTGTTTTACGGTTGCAGTTCCGCTCTAGTCTTACCTGCCGAGAGATACAAATTTCACGATATCTTGAATAGGTTCCTCGGTCAGTAAATAGATCGATATCCTTATGAGGTCATGGTGTCGATGTTGCGTGCTCAAAGATTATGAATGAAGATCATGTGTTGACGACGTATTAGACTACTAGTACAGCTTCGGTTCCCTGAAAGGCATGGCAAGCTCTCGAGCGAGTGGAACCGGAAACGTTCAAAACATGGTGCCAATGATCCATATATATTAGAGCATTGAAAACACCTAATATCGCCAGATGGCTATTTTGAACCCTAAAACTTAATAACTTGTTTGAAAGCTGATTCTTGACAAGAAGAAGTTGTTTTCTTCTCTGAACGAATCTCCGTTATTCACGCCATGCTCTAGTAAGTAAGTACCGTAACTCAAGATTTACTACGTTACTAAACTAGCCATGCTAGCAAAACTGTATTTAAACGTCATCACGAACAGGAATCTATTATGTATTTCAGAGCATTTGTGGAAGTGAAGTAGTGTGCGTTATAATATTGGCAAAGCCATATATTCATCGAGCTGGTGTGCGTGCCAAAGATCGTCAGTTGAAGAGAGAAAAATACTATGAGCAATTGATAATGAGGAATGATTAAAAAGGAGTAGAGTAGACTAGACCGTAGACCACTAGACTACTCCTATGCACCTACTAGCTAAAGAAGTAGTCTACTAGTCTACTAGCTAGTACCTGGTACCAGGTACAAAAGAAATAACCTGTACTCGAGTAGCATAGGTCTAGTATTTATGAAAATTATTATCGCAAACATATTATTATATGAGTACTCGTAAATATCTGCACAGCCCAGCCATCGAAAGAGCTAAACATGCTCAGTGCAATGAAAACACCTAACTGTGACAATAGCAACAGCTTCGAAATTGTCAACTTGGATTTGGATAAAACTCAAGATTTCAGCAACGACGAAGGTGAGGACACGGAATTTCAAGGACTCATATCATCATCCACGTCATCATTGGACGAACCCGGCAAAGCTCTGAAACAGCGGGACCATTCAAGAGACTGTCGTGGCAGAGGGCGATTGGGGAAGATCATAGGATTAGTCTTCTTGCTAATCGGATCTGGTCTGGTCTACAAATTCATTGCTTCCCTTTTTCTGATTCTTGCTCCCAACAGCAAAGGCAGCACTCTGCACAAAACATACGGCAACAAAACCGTCTCGGCAGATTTTCAAGATACCGAAAAGAATATCTCAAGCGAATCCGCAATATCAAAAACAGCTGCCGGACCTACCATCTCTTACCAATGCCCGGCCTCCATTGACAAGGCTCCTAATGATAAAGACGGCATCTTTGACGTGTACAATACGGATACGCGGCAACACAGTCTGGCACTGGATGCATCTCTGGATGATTTGTTGAGCTTGAAATATGGAGCGTGGGGAATTACTCCCAATCAACGCAAAGCTCTGAATGCTCACTGGATTCAATGGTACGCCGAAGCCTTGTCGGATTCGGATATGTCACCTTTGTCGTCTTCCCGACCAAAAACTATTTACGAGAGTGCTTGTGGCGTGGGATTGACACTTTTTGTCGTCCTCCAACTCTTGCAAGAAATGTACAATATTACAGGCTTGGAAGTGTACGGCAATGAATACATGCAAGACGACGTTGTCACGGCCAATCACTTTTACATTGGTCAACAAATATCTGATGAAGCACACTTGCATTTACGAAAAGGACATATTTGCCACGGCGACTCAACCAATCTAACCTTTGTTCCTTCCAATGCGTTTGATGTTGTCATGACGGGATACATTGATCCCATTGTGGATCCTCTGAATATGCATGTCAAGAAAACGGAGCACAAACGGTATTGCCAACAAGACAAGGATTCTCGTGAGGGACAACTCATGCAACGGGAACAAGAGCTAGTAGAAGATTGGTTTGCTTTATGGACGAGTGAAATGATTCGAATTGCCAAACCTGGAGGTACCATTATCGTCGAGTCCATATCGCAACCTCGTTGTCTCGTGGGGGACTGGGGTGGTGTAGCGAAGGAATGGTGGAGTGGTGTGGCACTGACGAAATATGGGTGGCAGAGTGACATCGATGCGGCGTCCATAGACATTATTGACTTTGATCCTGCTCAACATTACAAGGGAATTCACGATCGATACAATGTGAAAATGACCAAGAAGAAGGAGAACCGGCGTATGTGAGGATGCAGTTTGCTCGCGTAAAACAACTTTTTCTGTACTATTATGTCGTAGAGTAGAGTAATCATTTATTTAACTATTTCTTACATCAATCAAGGCAAAACAGCGTATGTGATAATAGGGCTTACACGCGAGAAATAAATTATTCTGTACTATATATGTAGTCATTTGTAAGACATGAATGTAACTATTTCTTACGTCGGCCAACAGTAACCTCGAGAATGTGCCAGCAGTGGGAGGTAGAAGGAGGAAGAGGGCTGCTTGGCCCTAAGGAAAGCTGAACATTGAAGGTACGGAGGGTGGAGGATGGAGGGTGGAGGATGGAGGGTGGAGGATATATTCATGCTTTGTTGGCGATTATGAGCTGCCACAAACAGTTCGTTTCAAATTTTTGGCAACGCCTTTCATGAGTCTTTGGTAGGACGCGGCATGGTCCTTTTTCTTTGCTGTAACATTGTTAATATTCAGGGTCATTTTCCTGAGTTTTTCTTCCCGAGCACGGCGTAAATCCTTCAATCGCCGATTTGTAGCCGGCAGAGGAGTCATCCTAACAGGTTGGGTTTCAATGTCCAGAGAAGGTTCAGAAATGTTGGTGAGATCCAGAATTTGTTGCGGCTTCCCGTAATTTGTTAAGTCAACAATAACTGGTATCTCTTCCTTCAAAGTAGATTTCCAACGTTGCACCGTAAGTGACTGAAGTTGTTTGGCTACTGGTTTCTGACCAGCATGGCTTTTAGAGCAAACGGCGGTGTTGGTACGATCACAGATACCAATCAAGTCAATCAGAATTGGGTTCTCGCTAGGTTTGGTGCTATTGATTGGAGTAGTCGCTTGATTCTTGGTCAAGTCAATCAAGACTGGTGTATTTTTACTGGTGTTGAAAAGGATGGCGGGAATCTCCTTATGTTGATTCTCCCGGCGCAACTGTCGACATTTCTCGTCTTTCCGTTCTCGTTCCTTATGCGCCCACTCTTTCTGTTCACGTCGTTCTTTGCGTCGTTGGCGCCGTTCTCGTTTTTCTTTTAAAATTTGAGCCCGTCCCTCTCGCAATTCTTTAAGGCGTTCCAAGCGCTCCACGCTCCTTTTTACATACTCCAAGAGTTCTCGATTGTCTGTAGTACAAGTGAATTCGTCGTTGGTGTGTATAGTAGACTGGTTATCATAAGTATTGGTCTCCTCTTGCTTAGTGTTGGATACACTGTTAGTTTTATTCTCACGTGTGAAACTTCTTTGCGACCTTTCCTCCCGATCATCCTCCGAGTCATTCACAGTTTGTTCCTCCGAGTCATTTTCAGTTTCGCCCTCGGACTGACTCACAAAAACTTCAATCATATCGGTTTTTTGACTAATGACGTCGTCCCAATCAGGCTCTGCGTTGGCTGGTTTGTCATCATGATCTGAGTCTAACCAATCCGGTTCTTCCGATTGTTGTTCGGTCGCTGGTGTATGCAGCCACCAATCCGATTCCTGTTTCTCTGATCGTTGTTCCCCTAAACCCAGTGCGTTGCGGACCCAGTCATCTCCGTTACCGTCGTTGTCATTCAGGAAACGTTGATCTTCGAACAATAATTGTTCCGTCTGACCTTTGTACCAGGGTTTTCGACGCAGTGATTCCAAATCCATGGCCACTGATTCTTGATCCACGTCTGACGGTTGCGGCGGAAGATTCGGCTGCTGCCAATGCTGCTTATGATGCTGCTGCTGATGATTCAATGATGGAACACCAATATCATCGTTGAATTTTTTACGGTGCTGCAAAATACTGTCCGTGTCTTGTTCTGGTACCTCTTCATCCTTGTGGCGACGACGATGCTCCAAGATGGAATCCTTTTCGGTATCGTCATCGTCTTCGTCATCGCCGGTGATTTGAAGCTTCTTTTGTTTGGATTGCAAATGTCGAGTGACCAACTTCAGTGTGTTTTTGCATCTCGTTTTCGTATTGCTGGGAATGTTTATGATACTGTTGTCGGTCTTGCTTGACTTGTTGGGTTTGCTATTCTTTTCAACTTTACTACCGTCATCGGCCGTCTTGTTGGCCATTTTGGCTGATGAGAGCTTGTTAAGAAATCCCATGGCTACTGTTGTTTGATAAAAAAGAAAATATGTAGTCGTTCCTTTTCAAAATTTGACTGGGGCTTGTTGATATGTTCATGTTGTTGCGTTGCGTTGGATCCAAAATTTGGTCGGAAGGATCTTTCGCTCGTATTGTCCCGGATAGGACACGAGAACACTCTTTAGTCATTAGTATGACGTTTTGGTAATACGAGGACTGTTTTCAAAACATATTATTATTATTATTTCAAATAGCTCGTAGTGGCGAAACAGGGCAATGCTTGACTACAAACACTAGACTCTACTCTACTACTAGAGATAGCTAGTCTACTACGTACATTTATTTCACGCCACTTTGTAGTGTAGACACAAGTCGATGCCTAACGATCCATTGGAGGCTGGCACGTTGAGTAAAAAATGCACAAACCACGACGGCTTCATACTAGTACATCACCGACCCTATAATATATCTTTACTAGCAGTACAGTTGTGTATTGACAGTGACCGAAATTTTCAGAGCTATTCATTAATCGCTACTTGTGTACAGTACGTCAGTACATGTTGCTATTAAAAGCTATCGGGGCAGCCACACTTTCTCGACCCTCTGGAGTTTTTCGGCAGAAAGAAAAAAAAAAAAAAATTGAGCATCTAATTTACGGGGATCACAACTATGGCGCCCGCAGGGCGCCAAGGCCACCCGAAGGCAACCATTGGCACCCCGAAGGGTGACATAGTTGATCACAACCAG
>Ga0210036_1000705_pt1 | contig 38993 bp, 43 predicted proteins | sample CryGeymeta201515_FD_185469 | JGI IMG/M metagenome (GOLD analysis project Ga0210036, IMG submission 185469) | Groundwater microbial communities from Crystal Geyser aquifers in Utah, USA - Crystal Geyser metaG 2015-15 (SPAdes) (version 2) | ecosystem: Environmental > Aquatic > Deep subsurface >...
TCAAATTAACGCGCCCAAAGAACTTCAATGAGCAGCAAGAGGCCGCCTCCGATCCAGATCCAAATGAAGGAGCCTGCTCCTAGGGGCCTGACAGCGGTCATCATCGTCGCAGCAAGCAATATGCAGCCGAGCAACGCTCCAAGCAAATTGCGCAACCAGCCTCGTAAGACCGCGGCGCTAAAAAGAAGGAGCAGGACTATCAGTACCAGCAATACGATGACCATCGAAGACCTCCGTGCCCGGCCGGCTGGTGCCGGGCGGTTGAACACATGAGAGCCCAGTCGGATCATGCCCCGCGTATTCCCCACGAGGGTTTTGTATTCCGCAGACCGCCCGACATAGGCGGAATGGGCTCAGCGCTGAGTGCGCACCGATAAGGCTGTTCAGACCCGTTCGGCTCTTGCGGTTCAGATGGATTATTCGTTCGGTTCCAGCGCGATTTTCTGATCCTAAGGCCCGCGCCCAAACTTTTGCGGAAAGAGCGTCGCCATGATCGGATAGCAGCAAATAGCGCTCACACTGGGAGAGCAATCGATCATCGATTTTTCCGCATTTACGCGCTTTCCGAGCTCTTAAGGGTGATGGGCTGTCATTCGCACCCGAAACGAAACGCAAAACGGTCGAGCAAAAAAAACACATAGAAGCGCTTGCGTCAGATTGTCGCCGAGTGCCTTTCCCGATTGAGAGACTTCCGAACGTCTTCCTTCTTCCTAAGTTCATGGGGGGAGGGAGAGACCGGTGCAATCGGGACATAGGACGACCACCCCCGGCGGCGAGCTTGCTTGAGCTCAATTGCCTAGGGGCGGTCCGTTCCTAAAAAAGTCATGGGTGGCAGAGCCGACCGTATGCTTTTTAGGACCCTTCCGGTCTGGAGGTAGCCGGAAGATTGGTGACTGCTTTACGACGCTGTCCTCTGCGCCGCCGATTGCCCCTTCACCTTTCGGACTGGGCTGCCAATGGAATCGGACCCCCCTGGTATTGGCAAATTCGACCTCACCGCCAGTGTATCAAGCCCCCCGGCGAGGAAGCCCGGCACAATGCCGGGATGGATTGCTTGCCGGCTAATCGGTGGATGTCGGCAGGTTCGCCGCCCACGCCTCTGCGTCTGCAAGGGCAATGCGGGTAGAGCGGCCGATTTTGCGGATTGAGATGCGTTTTGCAGCTACTTCGCGATAAAATGCTGAGTGGCTGATTTTGTAGCGGTCTTTGAATTCCGCCACCGTTAGAAGTTCGCTCATGGTGCTTTCCATGCCCATGCAGGAACGGGACGACATGCCGCCGTGCTTCAGGGCATGGCCGGGTATGATCGCTGCGAATTGCGCGGCCCATTTGAACGGGAATTGCGCGGATATTTTGCCGTTCAATCAGTCGGTCGACGGCTTTCCGGGGCTTTTGTATCCGCGAATTGAACGGAATATCTTGAGAAACGGGTCACGAGAGACACGATGATCGGGAAAGAACAGGACCGCCTTCGCATATGCGTTGCGCTCCGTCGTATCCGGCCAACCGTGCAGGATCGCCCTAGCAAACCGCTCCGCCTCGGCAACGGGTAGCGCCTTTGACGATTGCGAATTCCCGGTCTGGTCGAGGTCGAAGGCCACTGCGAATCCTTCCGGGTCAAAGCGAACATCGGTAAAGATGTGCTCGATCCAGTCCTCTGCCGGTCGTTGGTTGGTGCGCGAGCCGATGTGGAACGACACTTGGCCCGTCACCCAAAGCGTTTCGGGGCCGTTGATCCATTCCAGTTCGTCCCAGTAGATCGGCGGGATCGGGAAGTAGGCGACCTGCTCGCAACCGTCGTCACTCATCAGTCGTCCAGCCCGGGCGCTCGATCGAAGCCCGCCCACCTTCAGATTGGTGACGATCGCATTTATCGCGTGTCCACGCCCCCACTCGCTCGGCAGTAGTTCAAGCGCCTCACGCGGTTTCAACCACTGTTCGAAGTCGCCCGGTGCTGGCATCTCCTCCCCCATGTTCTCTCCCAAACAGCCGATGGCCAATGCTGCGAAGGCCATAAGCACTGCAACCGAATGGACAGCAAGGCCGAAGGAGCATATCTCGGTCAATGCCGCTCGGGTCTCGTAAGCCTTAGCGGTGCGCATGACGCGCAGAGCACGAGCCGCCTAAGTCGGGCGGCTCCCGGAATACAACAGCCTCTCGGCGAATACGGGGGGCGTGCTGCTTCGTGCTCGCACGTTACGAACCGCCCGGCACCAGCCGGGCAGAGCACGGAGAGTACACATGCGCCTATCGTCCGCCGTTCCGGCGCTACTGGTGTTGTGCGGCTGCGACGACGTTTCCGCAATACTTGATGAGCCTGAAGTAAGAGCATGCGAGCACTATCTGAAAGAAACACTGCTCTCTCCGTCGAGCTACAAGCGACGCGATGTCACAACGTGGCGCGAGCAAATCACTCCAGAAGAACTGAATGAGATCACCATAAATTCGGCGCTTCTTCCAAACGAGGATCCTGCGTTGGTGCTTGTCGGCATCGAGTACGAGGCGGTGAACAGTTACGGCGTTGAGCTTGAGGGGGGAGAGATATGCGCTTTTGAGGCCGATGGAGAGGACATCGTCGATTCTGGTGACAGCATGATGAGCAAGGCGCGGATGGCTGCAAGCGCGCATAGGTTGCGTTCAATTGTGCCCGACGCCCCACCGGTAAGAGAACACGATTGTTGTTTGCGCTGATTTGCGCGTGAAGCTGCGCTAAAGTGACGGCATGGGACAGCCCAAGACCCAGCGCGAGAAATTCGAGGAAGCGGCCCGCGAACTCGAATGCGATGATGACGCGAACCGCTTCGATGAGCGGATGATGAAGCTTGTCGAGCGCAATGGCGGCGAAGAGGCGGACTGACCCGGAAATCCTCCGCGGTTGGGTTAGCCTTGCTCACAGCGCCAACTCTCCAAGCGCCTTGATCGCCGCATCGCTGGCAAGGTGACCATAGTGCCGCTCGATCATTTCGGCGCTTGTGCCTGAAATCTGCGCGATCGTGAGTAGCGGCAATCCCGCGCTGACAAGGTCCGTGATGGTGCTGTGCCGCAAGGTGTAGGCGGTGGCATCGGCTGGCAGCTCGGCTGTCTTCACGGCGGTTGCGATGGGCCGCTTCCAGCTATCCTTGTCCCATGCCTTGCCGTTGGCGCGCATGAAAAGCGGGGCGCCTGGCAGCTTATTCTTTGCCTGCTCGGCGAGCAGTTGCGCGGCCTCTTGCGGTAACTGAATGCGGCGCGGCTTGCCGGTCTTGTCCTTGCCGATGGTGAGTTCCGCCGTGCGCTTGTCGAAGTCGCCAGCCGTGAGCGCCGCCATAGCGCCGGGACGAAGCGGCAAGAGGCATAGGGCGCGAACAAACGGCGCTGCCTCTACATCGGTGGAATCGATCAGCTTCCTGCGCTGTGTACGGTCCAGATAAAGCGTACGGCGTCCATTGGCGTTGGGGATGGCCTTCAGAGCTTCCTGCCAAGCCGCCTCGCTATTCGGTGCGCCGGGAGACAGGACTTTGCTCAATGCCGCTCGCAGCACGGCCATGTCACGATTGACGGTAGATGGTGCTCGCTCGCGTTCGATCGGATCGCCCTTCTTGCGTCGGCTCACCAGTGCAGGTTGCGCCACCAGCCGCTCGCGCCATTCCTTCACGTGACGTCGGCGTAGTTTGTCCAGCTTCACCTTGGCGATTGCATCTGCATAGACGTAGCGCTTGAAGCGCTGCTCGGCTTCTGGGCGGTCCTTGGCATACTCGCGGCAGGCATCGGCGACCGTCTCGATCTTGGCGCGGATTTCGCCGCCTGATTCCACAAGCTCGGCAAGCTTTTCGGCTTCCTTCTTGGCCGCTGCGAACATCTCATTTCCGGGGAGTGTGCCGAAATCGCCAAGCGATTTCACCTGATAGCGGCTGGCGTCTTCGTCATAGACGCGGGCAATCCATGTCCCTTTGCCCCCGCGCTTAGATGGCCGGAAGCCTAGGAAGCATCCCGCACGGAGCCTTTGCCAGTGCGGCTCGCGTTGCACCTTCAACCGCTCCCGGTTGCCGACTTTGCTCAGGTCTAATGCCACTGCCAATTCCCTTATTCTGCTTCGTATGGAATGCGTATGGAATACATGCAGGGATTATTGGAAACAAGCAGAGATAGAAAGTGAGGGTATTTCAATGTCTTCAATGTTTCAGCTTGTCCCGGATTGTCCGGAACCTCTGCACTCCGAAGGCAGAGGCCACAGGTTCGAATCCTGTCGGGTGCACCAACCTACTACGGAAGCACGCACCGGTGCCGGAGTAGCACCGGGCGTGCTTACCGCCTGGATCAGGCTGGCCACAGGCCCACGGACGGTCACGCGCTCCTTCGTCATCACGACCTCGCTGACAAACGCCTGGACGTAATTCTTGCGCAAGGTGGGGTTGTTCGGATCCGTCAGCTTTGCCTTCAGGCCTTTGGCGAAGACAGCAATGGTTTCCGCATCAACGCGATCATGCTTGTTGCCGCACTGCCGATCGAGAATGGCGATTTCATTGTCGAGCGCGCCGCGCCGAGCTTGATGGCCCGCCAGACGCTTCTTGAGATCCTTGTCATTGGGATCGACGAGACCAGCCTCGATCGACTCGAACAGGCGCTGGATTGCCGTATCTGCAGCGGTCCGTTCATTGCGCAACGTGACCATCTCACGCTTGCGCTTGGCATCCGCGCCGGCTGAACGCTCAAGAAGCTGCGCGAGCAGCTTTTCGAGGCGAGCGGGATCGAGCAGCCGCTTTTCCAGCACGCCGACAACGGCATCGTCGACCTGCTGCATGGGCACGTTGTTGCCGCCGCAACTGTTATCCTTTTTCCGGCGGACATTCGAGCAGGAGTAGTAGCGGTATCGGCCTCCCTTGCCTGTCATCAGCATCATCGTGCCGGTGCATTTGGGGTTGCCGCACCGGCCGAGCCCGGAAAGGAGGACGGGGCTCGAATGCGACCGCGCGGGCGTCATCTTAGGGTCGCGAGATTTGAGGATTTTCTGGACGGTGTCGAAGGTCTTTTCCGGTATAATCGCGGGCACGCTCACCTCGATCCATTCCTCGCGCGGGCGCTTCTCTCCGGTGCGACTGTCCTTCACGTTGTAATAGTGACGACCGACGTAGGTTTCGCGGGTCAGGATGGTGTGCACGAGCGCGGGCGTGAAAGCGCGGCCGCGGTAGCTCAGACCCTTCTTATTGAGGTGTCCTGCCAGTTTGGCGATACCCATGGAGGCTTTGCCGCCGGTGCCGATATAGCGGCCATACATATACTCGACTACAGCCGCTTCGGAGGAAAGCACTCGCAGTTTTTTCTTGTGCTTCTTGCCCCTGATCTGAGCGGTGTAGGTCTCGTAGCCCAAGGGCGGAACCGATCCATTCCAGTAGCCATCTCGCGCATTTGCGCGCATTACCTGTGTAACCTGCTCGGCATTGATGTCAGAGGCTGCGGCATCCATCGCGCAGATGATCGCGCGCTGCAAACGCGCGTGTGGGCCCGGCGTGATTTGCTGTGTGGCACTCAGCAGCTCTACCCCGTTCTTCTCGAGCTTGCGGCGATACGCCTCGGTCTCGAAATCGTCCCTGAAGAACCGGCTGAAATTGTAGATATAGACTGCGTGATACGGCCTGGTCTTCGAACAGCTGTCGGCGATCACCCGCTGGAACTCGGGGCGCCGGTCAGAGCGTCCGGAGACACCGCCGTCTACATACCATTCGATGATCACATAACCGAGCCTTTCCGCATCGCGCTCGATGCCCTTTTTCTGCTCGTCCATCGACGTGCCTGCTTCCGCCTGGCGTTTCGTCGAAACCCGGATGTATCCAGCAGCGGGGAGAAGCTCAGTCATGGTCGGGGTCCTCTTGGGCTTGGGGCGAAAGAAGCGCGGCAACCAAGTCCGTCAGCCACAGCAGTTCCTCTTCCAATATAGGCAGTTCGGCGGGCAATTCATCGCGCACGACGAGGCTGTCCCGCGATGAATCACTCGCGGCGCATTTGTCGTTTGAAGATGGATCGCTCCGGCTCATGTCGCCGGTATGGGGCAGCAGGCATATCCGCTACCAACGACCCAAAAACGTCTTTCTAATCATAGCCTTAGGTGCCGAGCTACCCGATTGTCTTTTCGCATCCTACAATTTGTGCAGAACCACGATGCGGGAATAGGTGCCATGAACTGCGAACAGGAACTGATCGAGGACGCGATCAATATTCGAAGAAGGCTGATTGCGATGGAGAAGATGACGGAGAAATCCGACATCGCGAACCGCGCGGCAGACTTGATCGCACTGCAGGACGGGGACAGGTTCCTGTCCGAAATTCAGCTGAGTGCCGGTGAGAGGTCGCTCGGTCGTTGGATCGCCGATACCATCGGTGTGCCGAAATTGGCTTGCCACGAGCCCATGCCTCCGGGCTGCAAACTGCCGCCGCTGATTTTCACGCCGGCGTATCAATTCCATCTGGCCTTGGCCCAGCCCCACGTCTCGCCGCCGGTCTTTCAGCATCTACCGCGGACGGCGAAAGAGATCGAGGAGCATCTGCACCAATGGACGGATAGTGCATTTCAATACAACACGGTGTTCGATGCCGTGGCGGGTGTGAGCATAAATGCAATCGCTGGCTTTCTGGCCTCCATCAGGCGTTCGCATCCTGAGCTATTCCTGATGCTTCTGAGTGAAAATATCGAAGAGGCACTCAGGATTGTGCCAGCGCTCAAATGGCCAAAGGCTCCGGGCCAGATTGCGCAGTGGCGAGCAACCTTTTTCGGCAATGCAAAATGTTCGGTCATTTCGATCTTTCGCGCGCTTCGAATCACAAGGCGCATATTGCGCATTCTTCAGAAGCTGAACGCCGATGACGGGTTCAACCTTGCAGCCATTAAGTATTGCGGCAAGCACATCGCCACCGCCCGCTGCGATCCAGATATGCGCTTGCTTCTCAAACGAACGAGTCTCACCCTTTTCTCGCTGCGCAAGGTCGTCCTGATGGATATCGACCGCCATAAGGACCCGAACCTTGCGCGAGGCGCCTATCGCTTTGGCAAAGCTGCATCCGACACGAGAACGCTGGCCCTGCTTCGCTTTCTTGATGGGCCGGATACGGATTATGTGAAAGTTGCGCTTGGAGACTTCGCCAAGCAGCTCGAGTCGACGCTTCCGGTGGCGGGCAGCCCGCCTGAGGAGTGGCCGGAATCGAGCGATATCGATGTGGAACGCATAGGAGGTCGAGGCGGAACGCGATACGGCTTGCTGGCCAATTACAACGGATTGCTGCCTACCGACCTTGCCGCGCATGGTGCGCTTCGCGTCGATGCAACGTGTGAAGGCAATGCGGAAGATGTGCCGCTCGCCGAGTTCGCCAATGCCCTATTGGTGGCTTCGGGCTACAATGCGAAAGGCGAGGTTTGGATCCGCGCCGAGCATATCAAACGGCAAGCCAAACTTGCCGCGTCCGTCTTTCCTGCGCGGGGGCAGTTCGGCCACACAAGCGGGTTCGCCGAGACCAGCTGGGATGATCTGGAAGGCGATAGCCGTCTCTGGACGTATCTGGCCAAAGAACGCCACAGCGATGATCCCCTCGGGAAGATGTTCTTGCAACTGCGCGAACATTTGCTGGACCAAACTCACGATGTCAAAAAGCTCGACCGCATTGACGATGCAGCCCGGATCGTCTGCCACCTTGCCCATAGCACCGGACTGCTCACCGGCGATCCTGTCTGGCTCCGCCTGCAGGAACGCACCCGGGCAATCCTCGGGGTCACATTGAGTGGGAGGACGCCGACAAAGGACAACATCAAACCCTTCGGTGCGGGACCGAAAACGCTGGCCGAACTTATCGCCACCTTGGGAAGCAGTGGAGCCTCATCAGGTAGTTATCGACCTCATTGACCAGGCGGTTCTCTGGAACCGTTTCCACTTCTGGTCGCCATGTCAATAATCTCGCGGATCTGGCGGACGAAGTCCTTTTTGATTTCGGCAACTTTGAAGTCGTCATCCGAGTCCATTTCGTTACGCATCTGGCAGTTTACATTCCAGCGGTCGACCAACCTATTGAGGAGCTTGCTCTCGGCCGCATCTACAGAAGTGATGGCATCCACTTTTCCGAGGAGCGCGCGCGCATATGGCGCAAAGCTTGCCATCAGTTGATCTGCATCAGCTCGGCTGGAAATTTCGATTTCTTCGCCGGTGGGTTTACGCATGGTGTAGGTTTTCATGATCTGTCCTTCCGCAAACGCAGAACGAGGTGAGCGTCGTTCGCCTCGAGCCAATCAGCAGCCTCGCCGCGATCCATGCCTTCGGGGATTTCAATTTCGAGCAACGCGGCTGTATCCGCGACCAGAAAGCGCTGACCGCGGGTCATTGGCATCTTGCGCCATGCAACACCGCAGTCTGCCTCCGCTGTTTTCCAGCTGGCGCAATCCTCGTCATAGGCGACCTTCCGCGATTCCCACTGAAGTGCCGCGGAAAGCTTTTCAAGGTAGTCGCCGTGCCGCGCAAGGATGGTGACCAACAGCGAGAGGAGCGGAACCGAGCGTCCCTGGGGCAGGTCGTCGGCATATGCGACGAGGTCATCTAGAGTGCCGGAAAGAAGGGCCTTGAAGGCATCGGCATCAGTCGGGCCGAGCCCGGCGTCGAGCAGTGGCCCTGCAAGGCAGGCACTGGCGTAAAGTCGGTTTTTCATGGTCATCGAATTTTCCTTTCGATGGCCAGATTACCGATTCGTCAGATGAGCTTCACGCGACCCAAAAACCTACGCAAGGTATTCGCCGATTGTCGGCTCGCCAACAGGCCTGTCAAACGCCAAAAATGGGCTCCTTGATAACCCGCCAAAACCGTATTCGAGGTTCAGGCGGTCCCCCGTTCACGCATGGTTGCGGGCGAAGCGCAGAGTGTTATCGGTGCGGATGAGCTGGACCGCGCGCCAAGGATCCGAAGCCAGCGCAGTGAGAGGCTTGATGGCGCCGGCGCGTTCCAGGTAGCAGATCGCGCTGTTTGTTCGGCGCGGCTCCCAGCCCAGTTCCTCGGCAACCCGGGCGGTTTCGAATGTTTGACTATCTCCGGTCATCATCCTGTTCGCGAGGACGATGGCGTCCTTGCGTGGGCTGAACGGCATAAAGGCCTCGTCGAAGTCCACAAACAGGGCTGGCTGCGGTGCATAATGCCCCTGCACGTTCATCTCCCGCAAGAAACCGCCATCATGGAGGTCAAGGAGCGCGATACGCAGATCGTCCGTCTCCAGGTCGAGCGCATCCTTGAGACTGTCCAGCGTCACGATAGGATCGACCGGCATCGCGTGCTTGCTAGACTCCACGATATGACTGCCTACGGTAATGGCCGCTGGGGACCAGCCTTCAAGACCTGCGGGCGCGTTCTGGACATAGCGCGGTGCGGCGCCGAGAGCGGGCTTCCGGCTGACCCCATGCAACCGGTCGACCAGCCCCTTGCACTGGGTCTCGTCGGCTGGATCGATCGGCAGGTAGAGCATCGTTTGCAGAAACGGCGAAAGTTTCGCCGGATCGAGATCGATCAGCAACGGAACGAACCGGCTCTGGCCGCCGACCTGGCGAACGAGGCCGACGTCTATCTCCTTCGCCACCCAGTGCTTCGTGATCGACGTCTCGGTCAGCGCGACGACGAAATGTGTCATTGCGCCCAAGCCTTCCTCCATCTTCTCGCGCAAGCTGTCGCCGGGCTCGATCTCCCATTCGTCGAACCAGACCTCGATGCCGCTGGCCATCAGGAATTCGGCGAGAGGCCGTATGCGCGGCTTGTCTTCGCTCGCATGGGCTAAATAGATTTTTGGTTGCCGGGCGCCGTCGGGAGTGTTCATGACTTCAACTTCTCCACGGCCTACTCCCAAGCGCTTTTCGAGCAGCCGCGCAAATGACGGCGAGCCCGTCGTCCGGATGGCAACCGCGCTCTCGGGCAGTCGGTCGATAAACACATCGGCGTAGTTACCCGTTTCGGGATCGACGATCGAAGCGGCAGCGCCGCGTGCCTTCTCCTCCATAGCCTGAATAGCCATGTCCATGGCTTTCATTTCGAGCTCGCGGGCGAAGCGCTTCGCATCGAACGGGCGGCCATTGTGGGTGATCTTCACCATCATGTCTAATCGCGCACATAGCGCTGCAACGCGACAACGTCTTCGTCGGCAAGGATGAATCCCAGCACGGGATATTCATTCTGGATTGGCTTGCGTGTTCGGCCATCGGCAACATACGGCACCAGCAACGCTAGAGCCGGATTGAAGCGGCGACGGGGCCAGCCCGCTGCTTCCTCGAGTTTCTTTGCATGGCCGCCAAGATCGGGCTTCTCGATCAGCATCCGGGCCAGCACAACCGAGTCCTCGACCGGATCGTGACCGGTGATGGCCGCATCGCAGGCGACGAACAGCGGCCAGGTCGTTCGCGCACGTGGCAGACCACGCCCAATCAAGTGCGAGAGTGTGACCAGCCCGTCCGCCTCGAGTTCGGCCAGCGCGATGCCAAGGGACTTGCCGGTCTCGTCAGGGAAGTCGTCGAGCAAGTCGTCTCCAAAATGCCCTGGCAGCCCATCGGTGCAGGCCCGCGCCATGTGCATGCCGAGTCGCTGCGCGAGCTCGCTCAAATGCTCATACATGTTTGCGCCTTTGCGTCCTTGTTCAACTTCCACATCCCAACGTTCCGATCTGTGCCGAATTCGCGCAACTGGGGCAATGAACCCACCTCTCTTTCGCACCGTAAATCCAGATCGGCGTTCCTGTGATCATTCTTACACGATCAAGGCTTGATTGCCTGTGCCGCAAATCACGCGGCCACGATAAGAGAGGCGAGCGTCCGAATTTTTTTGGGTCGCGTGAAGCGGGAAGGGCGAAGTGGCAGAAAGGAGGTGTGGGGGGTCTTAGCGAGAGAAATTGTTTAGCATGCGCCAAACCAAAAGACCCCCCACCCCTCCCTCAGCCGAAGAGCGCAATAGCGCTTTGCAAACCTTTTCGCTCGAGACGAGTGGGGCTCTCGTCGCGCTCTCAATATCGACAATGAAAGAAGCCACAATTCATCGCAGGGACGCCGTATCCGGAACCCGGAGGGAGCGCCGCCGGATGGCTGCGATCCTGCGCAGCGACAAGCTCGACGCGCGGATCAACAAAGCGATCCAGCGCAAGTTCGACAAAGTTGAAAAGCACTCGCCACCGCCAAAAATTCGGGTCCGTGTCGAGAAGCAGAACCGCCGGAAGTTTAAGCGCAAAACGCATCGAATAACACCCAGAGGACGGGTTCAACTGCCCGCCTATGAGGCGCCGATCATCGACCGTCAGGGGCGCCGCGGTATCGTGATGGTCATCGATTACGACGGCGCGAAGAAGCACTCGTTCGGCATCACGGGGCGCCGGATCATCTACATTTCCGATCCCGAGCACTGCGAGATCGACAGGCATGGAAATGCGATCTTCTTCAGCAATATGGGCGAGACCCTGGACGAGATTCTGATGGCAGCCGACCTGGTCGAACTTGCCCAGCGAGAGAGCCGGATCGATGCCAAACTCGATGTAAATATCATCATCCAGTTGCCGCACGACGTCTCGCAAAAGGTGCGCGCTGCGATCTTGAAGGCCGCGGCGTATGAGCTGTTTGGTCGGCACGGACTGCCTTACGCGGCCTCGCTCCACGAACCAGATCCGGATGGCGATCCGCGCAATAATCACGGCCATATCTGCGGTAGCTGGAGGCCGATGACGCGGATCGCTCCCTACTGCTGGGAGATCAGCGAGGACTTCCGCAGCGATCTGGACGGTAAGGAATATTGGCGGCACGCGCGTCGGCGAGTAGCCGAAATCAAGACTGCGGTGATCCAGATGGAAGGCATCGATCGGCACTACACGCATCTTTCGAATGCCGAGCGAGGCCTGCCGCACAAGCCGCAAAAGAAGCTGGACAAACGCAAGACGAGGGCCGCGCGAGCCGGAGAATTTGTCGCCGATGTCGAGGCGAACCGCAGGACGATAGAAGCCAATGTCGCGCTCGAGAAGAAGCTCGACGAGAAGCGCCAGCAGCGCCGGGAGCGGTCGCTGAAGCGCAAGCTGGCGGTGCTCGCCCGCGTCGAGCTGGGAGGAATGCGGAGGGTGGATCTTCACCCGGTCGAGCCTGCAGAATCCAATCTTGCAGCAGCGCATATCCAGCCGGTGGTGACGCCGCAGTCGACCATTGCCACCCCCCATCGGCCCATCGACACCGTGCGCGTGCCTTCTGCCGACGTGCCCACAATTACCGTGATCGATCCGGCACCGTTTCGCGTTGCTGCACATCTGCGGTCCATCGTTCCAGCGATCCCCAACCCGTTGTTGCCGACGGGCCTAAAGCCCGTCTCTTCGGCATCGTCCAGCTTTTCAGCGAGACTGGGCCAAGTCGGGGAAAGTAGCCTAGACACGAGCATCAACGGCATCATCAAGCCAGTTGCCGTTGCATCGAATGCGGACGCGACTGTTCTTCGTCCAGTCGGGCCACCCGCCGAGAAAAGAGGAGGGGGTGAGATCGAACCGGTCATGCCGGCGCCGCCTGTCAGAAACCTTGCCGCAGTGATGCAACCGGTCGAGCACCCCGCGCCTGCGATCACCTATCTGCAACCAATCGCTCTTTCGAAGAACCTCCGTATTGCGCCAACAACTGTCGCGACGGGAAGCCCGGCGCATGGTGCACCGCGTGTCGAACTTGTGCCCGGTCCTACTGATCAAAGCTCCATCGCGAACACCGTCAGACCGGTTTCTCCGCGTAGCTTCAGCTGGCCGGTTCTGACACCGGTGCACCCAGCCTCGCCGCTTGCTGATACCAATCCCAAACCGATATCGCAGCCTGCGATCCGCCCGCCCGTCATTGCAAAAGTGATGGCGAAGATTACGATCGAGCGGCCTGTGTTGCATCCCGTTTCTGCAGTGCCATCGGGAGCGGCGGTGGCCCGTTTGAAGCCGGTCGCGGCGCCCATAGGACGAGCCAATATTGGGCCTGCGCTGAGTCCCGTGCACACGGTATTGCGGTCCGGTCGCGAGGCTGGTCTGGGTCCGGTCACGCCGCCGCGCCAGTTCGGAATACCCGGTATCCGTGCGGTTTCGCCACCGGCAAATACGCTGAAGGTTAGGCCGACCCTGGAGACGGTGGCTGAGCCACGGACCGGGTTGGTAAGTCCGATCCGGCCCGTCGCTCCCGCACCACCGATCGGTATCGATCCGGCGCTCGCCGAAACCATGCGCGCTTTTGGCCATCGGCTTGGCAAGATCGCCGCGTCGCGTTCGCGCGAGCCAGATGCATCTGGAACCGGAAAAGGAGCAGCTCCCGGCAGAGAGGATCGCGTCGATAGCCCAGCCTCGAAGACATCGCCGCACGAGGAGCTGGCACGCGAAGTGGAGGCTGCGCGTGTCTTCATTGGCCGGGTCAGGGACAAGGCCATCCATGTCGGTAGGGACGAGGAGGGCCTAATTCTGCCGCAGCGGATTTACTGGCCAGGAAACGGCCTCACCAAGCGGGGCCTGAGCGACCCGCAGGTGCAGGTCGAACTTGTCCAGATGGAGCAGCGCCAGGCTGCCTACATGAAGCATATTCATCCGAACCTGCGGGACACCGTTACCGCCGAATCGCTTACTAGGGGCAGCCCGGCCATCATCGAAAAATTGCCGGAGGAAGACCGCGCGCAGGCACAGGCCTGGGCGAAGACCGGTGTCTGGTCCAGGCTCATGCAATGGGTTATCGAAGAAGGCGAAGAGCGCAGCCGGCGTGAATTGCGGCGCTGGAGAAAGGCCCGCGCGAAGGCCGATGGATCGCATTTCGTCAGCGCGGCGAGGGCGCAAGCGCAGTGGAACAAGTGGCCAGTAGATCTCTCGCGGGAAGACAGGGAATTGTTGAATAAGGACGCGCTCCAGCACCGCACCAGCCTTGCTGCACAGCAGGCGGCGGCGCGGCAGGGCGGCATCGTCTGACGAAGATAGGCAGAGCCCCTCGGGCCACTGGCCCCTCTCGATCGGCGCACCCATGTCGCCGCAGCGGGAAAAGCCGGACCTCGCGGCCGGTCATGCAAGAACTCTTCGGCCGACGCGGCAGCCGAGGATGGGAAGGGGAAGGAAAAGGACCTCTCCAGCCCGTCCTCGCGTCACAGCCACGAGGAGAATAACCATGGCAAAACCACTATCGTCCGCACTCGGGCAAGGAACGGACGAAAACACCCGTATACTTCATCGCATCACGCCTCTCGCCGAATGGCAGGCACCCGCCACTGCGGGGCCGCCGTATATGACCATCGCGGTGCTGGACCTCGAAACCGAAGGTCTCGATCCGCAATATCACCAGATCTTGGAAATGGCGGTGGCTCTGATCGACATCGATGCCGAGGGGCGGGTTCTGTCTGTCGACGGTCCCTATACCCGGCTGCGCGACCCGGGTCGGCCGATCGAGAAACACATCTCCAAAATCACCGGAATTACCGACGCTATGGTCGCCGGGCAAGCCATGGATAGCGAGAGGATCGCCGCCTTTCTCGGCAGAGCGCAGGCCTGTCTTTCGTTCAACGCCCGCTTCGACAGACAGCATCTCGAGCAACTGGTTCCACAGGTCGGCGAGATGCCTTGGATCTGCGCGATGGCCGATGTGTTATGGCTCGATCTTGGATTTGACGGGCGTGCGCAAGGCTATCTGCTGACGCAGGCTGGCCTGTTCAACCCGGTCCAGCACCGGGCGAGCGACGACGTCGAAAGCTTGGTCAACTTGCTCGCGTGCGAGCTTGCGGATGGCCGCACCGTCATGGGGCATGTTCTTGAAGGAGCCCAGGCGCCAAGCTGGCGCTTCGAGGCCACTGACCTGCCATATCGCTTTCGTCAGGATATCTTTCGACGCGGCTATAGCTGGGCGCACAAGCATAGCCTGCGTCACAAACTCGTCCGCCCGGCCGAGTTCGAGGACGAACGCGCCTGGTATCGCGAGTTGGTGGGGCGGGATCCCTCGATCGTGCCGGTCGACTGGGTGGAGCGATACCGGTCGGACTGGACTTGGAACCCGGTCAAACGGGAAGTGGCAGTTGTGTCCTGGAGGCGGTGATCATGAGCCTCCCGGGTGAGGGAAAAAGCTCCGACCAGAAAGCCGTCAATAGAGAATAAGGAACAAAATTATGAACTTTACCCAAGCTGGTGGGCTCGAAGCCCACCGGGCGAATGCGCTTGCCTTGCGTCTCGAGCTCGGATTGCCGGTCACTGGCACCGGCACATCCGCGATCACCTTCGGGGGGATCGAATGTGCGTCCTGGCCAATTCTGGAAGGCATCGCGCGTAAGGCTGGCGAAGACCGGCAGGATGCCGTCTTTGCCGTCTATGACGGCGAGGATAAATCAATACCGGCCTGGTATTTCCTCGTCTTCCGCATGTTGACCGGGATCGGCGTGGTGAAAGTCATGCCCGCCAGCATTGGCGCTGCCCAGCCGCTGGTGCTCGTCACCCAAGATGGCAGCCGGCAGTTCGACATCGACGAGCGGGGCGTGTTGCGCGAGGGGCGGGTAACGAAGGCGGCAACTCGGCCGCGAGCACGCCAGCGCGCCGCCAACCGAATCGCGCAGACAGCGAGGACGCTCGGTCCCGTCCTCGCATGCGGCGGGTGGGAGGCTACAACCTTCGCTTTTCAATCGGATGGCACTGCCGTCCCGGTCGATGAGGCTGCGGCCTGACCGCCTCTACCGAACCCAGACACACAAGGGCGGCGCTTCCAACGGAGGTGCCGCCCTTTCTCGTTCTACAGCAGGGGACAACTCCCATGACCGACAACTCCAGGCGGCATCCACGCGAACTTTGCTCGCTGGCCATCATCCGCGACCGGAGCGAGTTCAATACGAACTCCGCCATCCGTTCGACCGCGATCTTCACCGTTAGCCGATGCGATGACTTCGGAGCGCAATTCGCCATCGACCACCAGGCCTTCGACAGGTCAGCCACGCGCGCCGAGATCCTTGTCGGGGTCGCCACCCGCATCCCGCCGGGCGCCACCCTTATCGCCCGCGCCTCCCGCATACCGCATCACTATCTCCGGCCTGGCTTTGCCGCTGGCGGACCGCTGGCACCAGCAGACCTGCAGCTGCTGCAGCGGGAGCGAGCGGACCTTCAGATCTGGCCCTTGGAATGCGCCAACCACGCAATGGAGGAGATCGCCGCTGGCTACAGGATCGAGCGTGCCGGTCCCGGTGCAAACATCCTGTCCCGTTCCCGCAAGGCGCCGGATGAAGCGCAATGCCTGTGGCTGGCCCTCCTGTTGTCGCAGTTCGGCAAGCACGAGCGGACCTCGCTCAGCAGCGCCTGGGAAGCGTGGCGCGCCATCGAACGTGCGCGGCCCGTCGGATTCTGATGCCCCTGAACAATGAGAGAATTTGCGTGGATGGTCCACGAAAGGAAAAATGAATGCTCCAGAAATACCTGATCCTCGATACGGAAAGCATATTCGACCCGTATCTGCGCGAAGCCTACGAATGCATCGACCCGGCGTGCGAGAGAGCGCGTATCGGATGTCGCAGTCTCGTCGCAATCACGATGTGGACGGTCGAGATCGACTCTCTCGGCCGTGTCTCCACAGGACCGCTGAAGAGCTGGACCCTGGAAGAAAGCAACGGTGAGGGCCAGCTGGTCGCAAACGCGTTCACCTACATGCGACAGTTCGCCGACCACGTGCTCGTCACTTGGGGCGGGCTCGCAATGGACTGCCAGGTTCTGCAGATGGCTGCGATCTCCGCCGATCTTCAACTGCCTCGTCAACTGGCCGAGGCGCAAGGGCCGCGCTGGCGGGATATGCGGCAGGTCGATCTGGGATTGGCGATGAAGGGCTCGGGCAAAACCTGGCATCATCTGACCGAAGTGTTGCTCAGGTCAGGGGTCCCGGTCGCCTTGCTGCTGGGGAAGGCCGATCCCAACGTCCGGCCGGATAGGATCGATTGGACCCTTCTGCGCCAGCATTGCGAAACCGATGTGCTGCTCACAGCGATGGCGCTGATCGCATGGCTTCGTTTGCAGGGGACTCCTTTCCTGCGAATCCCCGGCGCACACCTTGCGCTACTGGAGGCGTTCCTGCGCGCACGGCCCGCTGGCTTCCGGGCTCCCTTGCTGCGGCGCCTTGCGGACGAACTGCAGCAAGCCGTGGTCGGTGACTTCGACAAAGCCGCCTGACCGCCCTTTCGAAACCTCAACGCCCGCACCGGCGGATCGCCTTCAGGCGGTCCGCCGGCCTGCGGAGGCGCGGATTAGGACGACGACATATGGACGACTGGAACAACTTGAATTCACCTCCAACCGCATCGGCGACGATTGACGGCGTGACCACAATCGACGGCGCGGCTTATGTCCTTCCCACTGCAACGATAGCTGCGGAACCCCTCGAAGCGGATGGGTTCCGCTCAATTGCGGATCGATACGGCGCGCTTACCAGCTATCTCGCGCTGGAAGGCGCATCCGCACTTACCGAAAACATCAATGGCCAGCTTCGCCTGATAGGACGTCTGCGCGCCGCGGCGCCGTGGCTTGAACCGGCCATCGCCATCATCGAACGGCAATTGCGTGTCCAGATTTGGGCAGGGCGACCTTGGGTGGCGTGGCGCCCGCTCTGCCTCGTAGGTCCGCCCGGCACCGGGAAAAGCCATCTGGCGCTTCTGATCGGCTCCATCGCGCGCACCGGCACGATGACACTCGACCTGGGCGGAACATCCGACAGCCGCGCGCTCGAGGGGACCGCACGCGGATGGGTTAATGCGCAGCCCTGCTGGCCAGCGGTAGCGATGGCACAGACGCGATCCGCCAATCCCGTGTTGGTGCTGGAGGAGGTCGACAAGGCCGGCGGCAGTTCGCAAGGTGGCGTTGCGCATTCGGTTCTGCTGACCTTGCTGGAGCGGGAAACCGCACGCAACTACTGGGACAAATGCTTGCTAGCCCAGATTGACCTCAGCCATTGCTGCTGGATCCTCACTGCTAACGACGCCTCACTTCTTCCGCCGATGCTGCGCTCGCGTCTCGATATCGTGCGCATCAATGGACCAGGGGTAGAGCACTTTGATGGCGTGCTAATGTCCTTGCAAGGCGCGATAGCGAAGGGGTGGGGTGTACGACGAGAGATACTGCCTACGCTGCCGCCCCGGGCGTATGTCATCTTACGCGACGGCTTCGAACGCACTCGTTCAGTGCGAACCTTGCGGCGGCACTTGGAAGATGTCCTTGGCGCGATGATCTCCGAGAATAAGCCTCGCTACCATTGAGGGCTCAGCCCTTGAACGACCAACACTGGGGCGCCTTTCTGATCTTCCGGAATTCGGCCGAGAGCGGAAATTCCGCAGTTGGGCGTAAGAATGGCCTAAGCCGACCTCGAGCTGTATCTCTACACCAGGATGAATCAGCCGATCGCCCGCAGACAGGCGGTGAATATCTCTTTCTGCTTGGCGACAGGGAAAGCATCTGCGGCATCGTTCGCGGGGAACCAGCGCGCATCCGCAATCTCTTCGACCTGCAGCACCAGCGACATGTCGCTGTTAATCCGGCATGCGAACATCATCGCATCTTGGCCATCATGGTCGAGACCGCGCTGGGCCTTGTGTTCCTCGGTGTAAACGAAGCGATTGGTCACCGGCAGTTCGGCGATTTCCGCCTCCAGCCCCACACCAAGCTCCTCGGCCAGTTCGCGGCGCATTGCCTCGATTGGCGATTCTCCGTCTTCCACCCCGCCGCCGGCCAACGTCCACTCGCCCTCGCGATAGACATGCGGGCGGACCAGAAGTATCTCGCCGTGCTCGTTGATCACCACTGCGCGCACCTTTCGGCGCAGGCGCAGTCCTTCGCTCTGGATATAGGCTGTCATGGGCGGCACTATGCCGCCGCGAGGTAAAGCCACTGTAAACGGGTCTGCCCGGTCAGCCCTTGGCCGAGGCGCATTCCAGACATTTGACGATGGTGGGGTTAGTCATGAGCCGCGCCTCGGCGATATCATCGCCGCAGGTGATGCAATAGCCGAACTCGCCCTCTTCGATCCGGACGAGCGCAGCGTCGATGGCGAGGCGCTCATTCTTGCGCCGACGTTCCTGCGCAAGCGCCATCGCCTGGACCTGCATCGCGTCGATCCGCGATAAACGCCCGACGCTTTCCTGGTCGAGCGTCACCGGCGCGCGGTCGCCCGAGGAGAGACGATCCTCTTCCTCGAGCTCACCCCGTCGCTTGGTGAGCATGTCGCGGAAACTGAGAGGATCGGTTACCATTTCAGCGGATCGAGGAAAGGTCACAGGCGGTCAGGAGCATTGCGCCTTCGGTGTCCGGTTCCAACAGCCTATCTCCCCTTGCCGCGCTTCCCAACTGTTCGTCAGCGCGAGCTGTTCGGTAATGACTATAGCGATTGATCGTCACAGGGAACTATACTTTTCGGACGCCTAGGCTTTTCGGGCCAGAATAACCTTTCCAGCGTAAGCCAGACCTGCGGTGGCGACGAGGCTCCATACTGCCATCCAGAAGAGCTGCTGAGGCAGATTTATTCCCTGATCGATCAAAGCCCCGGTCAGACCAGGGCCAACAGCTGTCGCGAAAACCATTGCTGCAACAATCACCGCGCGGATAGCGCCCAAATGCCGAATTCCGTAGATCTCCGGCCAAAGCGACCCGAACATTGTCGAAGTTAGCCCGTAGTTCACGCCAAACATGATCATGAAAAGATAGATGCCGGCGATTGAATCGACAAAGGCAGCTGTGAAAGTGGCGCATGCGAGTGGGAGCAAAAAGAAAGGTAGAATTCGGACGGCACCGAAGCGGTCGACGAGGTATCCGCATGCCAGCCCGAACAGAACCGTCGTTCCAGCCATCAGCGGAAAGGCGCCGGCGAAGGCAAGCGCCGGATAATCTCGGAGTTCTGTCAGGTGTGCCTGATGAAAGAAGATCGTGGTTCCGATAAAGGCGGGCGCCAAAACACCTGATAGCAAAATGTAGAATATTGGATCGCGGAGCACTTCGGATCGCGTCCACTGCTTCCCGAAACTGGCAGCTGATTCACGCTCGCCATGCTCCGCTGGGAGCCGGTCAACCCGGATCAATTGATACACCAACGGTAGCGCCACTAAGACAAGCAACGCGGCAGATGCGAGCCACGCCGTTCGCCAGTCAAAGCTGAGCGCTATTGCCGCGAATGCTACCGGCAGGATAGCTTCGCCCAGCTGATGGCCTGGAACGGTCAGCGAAATTGCACGGCCGCGACTTGCATCAAACCATCGACTGATTTCGGTGAGCGCCACGTGGGTCATCATACCTTGGCCGAACAACCGGAGCAGATAGATCGCTACCGCCAGCAGGAACAGATTTGGTGCCACCGCCATCAGCGCACAAGCCGCGGCAAGTGCGGGTATAACGACCAAGATCATCCGGGCACCATTGAACCGATCAATGAATTGACCCAGCCACGGCAGGGTCGCCGCACTCGCTAGAGTGCAACCCATATAGATCAGCCCAAATTCGCCATCGGATAGGGAGAACTCGCCGAGCACGTAAATGCCCGAAAGGCCGATGAAAAACGTCTGCCCGAAAGACGAGAAGAGTGTCAGCAGGAGGCCACCCACCAGCCATCGAGCGTTGCGCTTATAAAAGGTGAGCATGGCCGCGCGGTAGTCTTTCGAATATCTGGTTGTAAACGCATGACCGAAAGCCAGTCGGAACAATCATCCAGTCCCATCCGCGATTATCCATTCTGCAGATTGCCTAACGTAGTTCAAATCGGCACGCCGGTTGCAATTTATGCAATTGCAAATTGGAAAATAGGCTCATAGCCGGCGTTATCTAGCTGGACTCGGCAATTGTCGGGTGGCTCGGCCCGGCGCCTATCCCCGGGATAACCCATCATCGCTCGGATTAGAGTTCGACCCCACCGGTTCCTCGATCCTTTTAGCAGCTTTCTAAGCGCTTCGATGTTGCACCACCATCCGCGACTACATCACATCACTATTGGGCTCCGCTGTCGGGCTTAGTTCGACAAGCCGTCCATTTCGGGCCCACGAAAGGCTCGCGACCGTATTACAGGATTAGTATGCCCAATCTTCAAGCAATTAAACGTGAATGGTTTTCCAATCCGCGACGCGACTTACTCGCCGGGCTCGTAGTGGCCCTCGCGCTGATCCCCGAGGCGATCGGTTTCTCGATCATCGCCGGGGTCGATCCGCGCGTCGGCCTATACGCATCCTTCTCAATCGCAGTGATCATTTCGCTAGTCGGCGGAAGGCCTGGGATGATCTCCGCTGCGACCGCAGCGATTGCAGTGCTGGTGCTGCCGCTGATCCGCGATCATGGAGTGGAATATCTCTTCGCCGCCACTGTGCTGATGGGCGTGATCCAGCTGATCGCGGGCTATCTGCGGCTCCATCTACTGATGCAATATGTCTCGCGCTCGGTGATCACAGGCTTTGTGAATGCGCTGGCAATCTTGATCTTCATCGCGCAGTTGCCCGAACTGATCGGCGTCCCCAACCTGACATATGTGCTGGTCGCAGCTGGCCTCGCGATCATCTATCTGTTGCCTCGGCTGACCAAAGCGATCCCCTCGCCGCTTGTCGCAATTGTGATCCTGACGGCGGTAGTGGCCTACATGGGTTTCGACGTTCGCACGGTGGGCGATATGGGCGAACTGCCATCTTCGTTGCCCGCATGGCTGATCCCCGATGTGCCCTTCACGTTCGAGACGCTGCAGATTATCCTGCCCTATTCGCTGACCATGGCCGCTGTCGGTCTTCTCGAATCGATGATGACGGCACAGATCGTCGACGATCTCACCGACACCGGATCAGACAAACAGCGCGAGATGAAGGGCCAAGGCATCGCCAATTTCTTCACCGGCTTCCTTGGCGGCATGGGAGGCTGCGCGATGATCGGCCAGTCGGTCATCAACGTGAAATCGGGCGGTGAGACACGGCTTTCGACCATGGCGTCGGGTGTATTCCTGCTCTTCATGATCGTGGTGCTCGGTTCGCTTGTGGCACTCATCCCAATGGCGGCGCTGGTCGCGGTGATGATCATGGTCTCGATCGGGACTTTCTCCTGGCGATCGATCACCGACATTCGGGTGCACCCTTGGCAGTCCTCGGTCGTCATGCTCGTGACCGTCGCGATCGTTGTCTACACTCACGATCTGGCGCAGGGCGTGCTCGCGGGCGTGATCCTCTCGGGGCTGTTCTTTGCCAGCAAGGTCAAGCGGCTGTTCACCGTCGCGAGCGAGCTGTCCGAGGATGGCAGGACGCGGACCTACGCGATTGGCGGTCAGGTCTTCTTCGCCTCCTCCGACAGCTTCGTCTCGGCCTTCGACTACAAGGAGGTGCTCGACCGCGTCGTGATCGACGTCAGCCAAGCGCACTTCTGGGACATCTCGGCGGTGGGCACGCTCGACAAGGCGATCCTCAAGTTCCGCCGCGAAGGAACAGAAGTCGAGGTGCTCGGCCTCAACGACGCCAGCGCTGCGATAGTCACTCGCTACGCCATTCACGACAAGCCCGGCGCGGATGCGCAGCTAGGGGCGCACTAAAATGGAAGAGAGAACCATGGAACACGTGCTCGCCACGATCGACGCTTCGACCTACGCCACCAGCGTCTGCCGCTACGCAGCTTGGGCAGCCACCCGGCTGTCGTTGCCCGTGGAGCTGCTCCATGTGGTGCAGAACCAGGACCCGGTCACCGCGCGCAAGGATCTGTCTGGTGCAATCGGGCTCGGCGTCAAAAGCGACCTGTTGGAAGAGCTGGTCCGCCTGTCGCAGGACAGCAGCCGGATCGAGATCGAGAAGGGCCGCGTGCTACTGGCTGCTGGTCAGCAGATGTTGCGCGAGGCGGGCGTCGCAGAAGTGACCACGCTGCACCGCCACGGTCTGGTTGTCGAGACCATCCTCGAGCGCGAAGAGAATGCACGCGTGCTGGTGCTCGGCAAACGCGGGGTCGGTCATGAATCAAAGGGTGACCATATCGGCTCGATGATCGAGCGGGTGGTCCGCGCCAGCGCCAAGCCGGTGCTGGTGGCCTCGCGCGAATATGCCGAGCCCCGGCACATCGTCTTCGCCTATGACGCCAGCCCCGCCGCCGACCGCGCACTTGAGCGGCTCGCCAATTCGCCGCTGTTCACCGGGCTGCCGGTCACCATCGTGATGGCCGAGGCCGGCAGCGATGCCGATCGCGCTAGGCTGGCGAAGGCCGAGTCCGCCTTCGCGCCGGACCATTCGGTGACCACGATCATGGGACGCGGCAAGGCCGACCAGGTGATCCCGGGGATCGTCGCTTCAACCGAGGACGCGTTGGTGCTGATGGGCGCCTACGGCCATTCGCCGATCCGCACCATGATCTTGGGCAGCACGACGACCGAGATGATCCGGACGGTCAAGGTGCCCGTTCTTCTGGTGCGATAAGCGGAGGCGACACGGCCCCATGCCCACCGGAACGATTAAATATGTCGATCAAGTTCGCGGTTTTGCCTTTATCTCGCGGGACGACAAATTACCCAAGGTCTACGTGCAGATCTCAGAGGCGCGCAAGGTCGGCGTGGATGTCCTTGAGAAGGGGCAACGCTGGACATTCGATTTGGAGACGAATGAGGGTGGTCAAGTTTTCGCCGTGAACCTGACCTTCCTCGGATACCGCGACTAGGGCTGTTCGTGCCCGTCGTCTCGCCATTTCAACTCGCTTTCATAAGCAGATCTGCCATTTCATTGTGATACCTATCCGGTGATCAAGCCTCGGGCTTCAAGACTGGCCCCCGGAGGTCCATTAATGACCGCTTTCGGGTTCGTGTTCTTCGCAGGCGAACGGCAGAGATTGGGGCGCTTTGCTGAACGGCCGCTCCGCCCCAACCGGAAATACCGCTCTTGGGCCGTGAGTTGCCAGTCGGCTTTTGGGAATTTATGGGCAATTGTTGCCATTCGATGCCGCACGCAGGTGCGGCTTTTACGAGCACACCGCTGGCTCGAGACCACGGTCCCCTGCTAGGCAGATCTAATGAAAAGAAAAACCCTCACGCAGTTCCTGATTGAGCAGCAGCGGTCGGAGCAGCTGATAGGACCAGAACTTCGACTGTTGGTTGAGCTCGTCGCGCGTGCCTGTAAGAGCATCGGCCACGTCATCAGCAAGGGTGAGCTGGGCGATGTTCTCGGAAGCCTTGAGTCCGAAAACGTTCAGGGAGAGGTCCAGAAAAAGCTGGACGTCATTGCCAATGAGATGTTCCTTGAGGCCAATGAATGGGGAGGCCATCTTGCCGCGCTCGCTTCTGAGGAGATGGAAGCGATCCACCCCGTGCCGAACCGCTATCCCAAGGGCGAATACCTGCTGCTCTACGATCCGATAGACGGGTCGAGCAATGTCGATGTCGACTTGTCGGTAGGCACGATATTTTCTGTGTTGAGAGCACCCGACGATGCATCGGGGCGGGAGATTTGCGAGAAGGATTTCCTCCAACCGGGCAGCCAGCAAGTGGCGGCCGGCTATGCGATCTACGGTCCGCAGACCGTGCTGGTGCTGACGCTGGGTGCGGGGGTGTTTGGGTTCACCCTCGACCGCGAGATGGGGTCATGGATCATGACCCATCCCAACATGCAGGTGCCGAAAGACACAACCGAGTTCGCCGTGAATGCCTCGAACCAGCGTCACTGGGGCGTTCCCATCTGCCGCTATATCGATGACTGTCTGAAGGGCAAATCCGGCCCGCGCGGAGTGGATTTCAACATGCGTTGGACCGCCTCGATGGTGGCCGACGTTCACCGGATCCTCGTCCGAGGCGGAGTGTTCCTATACCCGGCCGATGCCCGCCATACGGCCAACGGCGGAAAGCTTAGGTTGCTGTATGAGGCCAATCCAATGGCAATGCTCATCGAGCAGGCAGGGGGGGCAGCGACGTCCGGAACAATACGCATTCTCGATGTGGAGCCCGGCTCCCTTCATCAGCGCATTGGTGTGATTCTTGGTTCGGCAGATGAAGTCGCGAATATCGTGCACTATCATTGCGCTGCCGAGTTGGAGACATCAGACGCTGATGCAACAGGTCATGGATGACCGCACTTGCATATATAGCGGCAGCTCTGGCTGAGATTGCTGGGTGCTTTGCCTTCTGGGCGTGGCTGCGCATGGACAAGTCGATCTGGTGGCTGGTGCCGGGCGTGTTGTCGCTGGCCCTGTTTGCTTACCTCCTTACGCTGGTGGATGCTGAGCACGCGGGCCGAACCTATGCTGCCTACGGCGGAGTGTATATCGTCTCGGCGCTCATATGGCTTTGGGTGATCGAGGGGATCAAGCCAGATCGTTGGGATTTGGTTGGCGCGAGTATCTGTATCTGCGGTGCTGCGATCATTCTGTTCGGGCCAAGGGCGGCCTAGGCTAACCTTGCCTCCCGGATCGAGTGATCATGGAAGGTGAGCAAGTGCGTGGCTGGTTTCAGTCGATTCGCACGGTTCGGGGCAGGCCCAATTTACGGACCACAGCCTTCGCGCCCCGCGAATGCCCGAGAGCTTCGGAAAGATCCTGAACGGTTTCCAAGCGTTCAACTCGATGGAGCCGAGGGAATTTATCTGAGAACGGGCGATTCTGATGAAGGACATATCGCCCCCCCTTGGTTTTCCATATCTTGACGAACCCCACGTCATGATGGCGCTCATCCACAACGAGTTCGCCATCAAACTCCAGATCGTCTCCGTTCGGGTTTTCGACCAGAACATGCTCCAACATCGCGCTCGCCACTTTCAAATCGGTTATCCGCCCTCACGGTTCTTGCTCGCCATCACGCTGAACGTCTACCCCCACAGCTGTCTACCCCACTATAGTCTGGCAAGATGGAATTCTCCGCCTGCCATTCGGACAAAAGCGACGGAAGAACGTAAAAAATGCAGAAGCAGGCCATGAAATCGATAGGAGCCGTAACCCTGCTGCTCATTGCGACCGGGTGTGATGCCCCGGTCAACGAACCCCAGCTCAACGAGAATGTAGTATCGACGGGCGAAAACAACGGAAGCGAAAAGGCAGCGCTTGCGAAGGCTCCCTCTGTGGAAGAGTTGGAAAGGTTCACGTTATCAAAGCAGGAATATGCCGTTCCGACCTCGCACATCAGATCTATCCGGCGAGGTGGTGCACACTCATTCGTGCGCATCAAACATCCCGATCATCCAATCGAGTTGGTCTTCGATGGCAAGTCGAACGGCTTGACCGACAGCAGTGGTGCACCGCGGATTTTTTCAGTCAATGATAGCGACTATCCGGGTCTCACATACCGTTCCGGGACTGGCGAGACCATTGTGTGTCGAGGAGCAGTCTCGGCCCGCGCGGGATGTGGGACTAAACTGACTCATGGCAGCGCTAGGTGGTCGGTTCTTTTCCCCGTCAGCAAGGTCGAAGAGGCCGCCGAATTGACGGAGCAGGCGCTTGCCGTGCTTGATCGATATTTGGTTGAGAATGAAGCGCCCACGCAAGACGAACCTGCCGATTGATTGAACGGGCAGCGGCAAGTTCGGCCTCTGTCATTGACACGCGGCAGCTCAAAAAATTCTCGGTCTCGTGCGCTATGCCGCCGAAGGCTTCGATAGCTTGGCCGCCAGCACCCAAGGGTCAGCATTCTACCCTTCCGATGCCATTTCAAATTTGAACGTCTGGCCGGGCTGCCGATCGTGGTTGGCAGCACTTTCTTTAGCCTGCCATAGTCCCCTACCAAGGGACATAAGGGATGCTTGCCGAAACACTCTCTCCGGTCATGTCGGATGCCCTGGTCATCCTGGGCGCAGCGGGGATTATCATTCCGCTCTTTGCCCGATTCCGGGTCACACCGATCATCGGTTTTATTCTGGTTGGAGTTCTCGTTGGCCCCTATGGATTGGGCAGTTTCGTCTACGACTACGAGTGGCTGTATTACGTTACCATTAGTGAACCGGAGAGGCTCGAACCCTTCGCCGAGTTCGGGATCATCCTGCTGTTGTTCTCCATCGGTCTGGAGCTATCGTTCGGGCGACTATGGAAGATGCGCAAACTGGTGTTTGGCCTTGGAGCGTTGGAGCTGGTTGTGCTCGCGTCGCTCTTTGCCGCATTCCTCTCGATGATGGGCCAATACTGGACCGGTGCGGTGGCCCTTGGCCTGGCGCTCGCAATGTCATCGACAGCCGTCGTTTTGCCTATTGCCGGCACAAAGAGCCCGGTTGGACAGGCAGCCTTGTCGATGTTGCTGTTCGAAGGCATCGCCTTGGTGCCGATCATCTTCATGCTCGGTGCCATGGCGCCCTACGCCGGTCAGAGTGGGGGTGAGGGACTGGCTGACGCGATCTGGCTCGGCATTCTGGTGGTGGCCGGGATGATGACATTGGGCCGGCTGGTGCTGCCCTATCTTTTCGCACAGGCGGCACGAACCAAGAGCCCGGAGTTGTTCCTTGCTGTCAGCTTGCTGGTTGTCATCAGCGCCAGCCTTGCGACGACCTTTGCGGGGCTCTCCCCTATCGTCGGCGCCCTTCTCGCCGGCCTTCTGATCGCCGAGACGGAATATGCACCAGACGTTGCGGCAATCCTCGAACCGTTTCGGGGACTGGCCCTTGGCATCTTTCTGCTGACCGTCGGGATGACCATCGACCTGCGCATGGTGTGGGCAAATCTGGCCAGCATCGTGATTGCGCTTGGTGCCGTCTTCGCGGTCAAAATCGTGGTCACGATCGTGCTCTTGCGGATGATGGGTGCGCGCAGAAGCACTTCGACCGAGACCGGGATATTGATGGCCAGTCCATCCGAAGACACGCTGATCATCATTGCGGCGGCAAGCGCGGCGATGCTGATCCAGCCGGGCACCGCTCAATTCTGGCAAATTGTCACCGCGATTGGATTGATGCTCACCCCGCTGCTGGCCCTTGTCGGAAAGTTCGCGGCGCGACGGGCGGAGCCACACGCGGATCGGACCATCGGCCCTGCCCCCGAGTCCAACGCGCAAAGGGTGATCATTTTGGGCTGCGGGCGGGTGGGCAGGCTTGTCGCGGACATGTTGGCTGCCCATGGCAAACCCTACATCGCGTTGGATTCTGACCCTGACCTCGTGGAGCGAAGCAAGCGCGACGGATACCCGGCGGTCTTCGGCAACGCCGCGCGCACCGGGATCCTCGAAAAGCTCGGGGTCGAGCGCGCATCAGCGGTTGTCTTTACGATGGACGAGCCCATCCTCACGCAACGCACTATCAAGAAACTCCGCAAGAGTTATCCTGACCTGCCGATAATCGCGCGGGCCCGCGATACCGTCCACGCAGCCGAACTCTACAGGAGTGGAGCGACCACCGCTGTGCCAGAGACCTTGGAAAGCTCCTTGCAGCTTTCTGAAGCCGTGCTCGTCGATCTCGGCGTTCCAATAGGCCCAGTCATCGCCACGATACACGAAGAGCGCGGCGAGTTTCGTAACAGATGCGTAAATCTTGGACCGTGAACACGAAGCGCGCTTAATCCCCCCCCGCACAGTCTTCTCAGCAATCATCAAAAGGCCTCACTCCTCAGTCAGACGCGATCGCCGTCCTATGACCGGTTTCAGGATTCACTTCTGGCGGTCGAAATGGCGACAAATGGGGCGCAAAGCAGACATGTGATGGAAGTCACAATATGTCATGAGTCCGAAATTGGGCCGTCTGCGGACAGGCGGCTTTTGTTGAGCCACGGGCGAAAGCGGACCATACATAAGCGAATTCTTGCCGACGCTGTGCTGGCGAGCAAAACTTCAGAACGAACTACAGTTCACTGATAGTTTGAACCTTCACGACCAAAACACCTGCTGCAACCTTGGCAATTACTCCTGAATTGTGAGATTGTGCGAGATTGTCGTGTAGGCACGAACGGCGATCGTGGTCAGCGATGAACGATACGTCTGAAAGAGGCAAAAAATGAGCGAACCTGATCAGTCGGGACAACACGCAGGATCGATGACAGCCAACGGGCCAAAGGATGCGCTTGTGCAGCTTGCCGCCTTGCTGGCGGCGCTGGCTGGCATGGTCGACGCGATTGGCTTCCTCGCTTTTGGCCATGTATTTTTCGCTTCGCCGGACGCGAGCGCTACCGTCCTGGGCGCAAATTTGCCGGGCAGCATTGATATCGCTTTATTCGCTGGCGCCATGCTGTTCAGCTTCGTTGCGGGTGTCACCCTGATGACGCTTATCGCGAACCGGGCGACGAAATTTAGGCGCACCCTGGTGCTTTCTGGCACGGCATTGGCGCTCGCTCTCGCCTACGTCGCGCTCCAGATCGGTATTTCCTTTGCCCCTGCTGTATTGCTCGCGATGGCGATGGGCGGAGCATTTTGTATTTTCGAGCGCGACGATCCCAATCTGCAAGAAGCCATGTCCCCTTCGGCTCAGATCGTGGGTTTTGGCGAGGCACTGGTCGGCGAGCGCTATGACACCGACCGCCGGCTCACCGGCTTACATGCCTCGTTTTGGTTGGCGTTCCTGCTCGGCGGGGTTGCAGGCACAAGCGCCTGGTTCGCCATCGACGCGCAATCCCTGGCTTTAGCCACCGGGGTAGCGGGAGTGCTCACTCTTTGGACCTTGCTGATCGAGCGGGAACTCACGCCAAAATAGGGGCAATGCAAGAAGTCTCGCAAGAGTTCGCCCGGAAACGATTACAGAGCGTTCCGAGTGGGGCAGCCGGATCGGTGCATATGCCAGCCCAGTCCTAAAGCGATGATTAGGGATTGTTGGATCTCGCCCGTTCAACACGAAATCCATGCATGCCAAACCACCACTGCAAGGCAATGACGGCTCCTTTTGCTGGTTGTAGCAGTGCGATCAGAAGCAAAACGGCGAGCGGAATGATAATCGCCATGAGTGCAGCAATCGAAAGACCTGCATCGCGTGTCAGGGCGATGATGAGTGGCGCCAGAAGGTGCCCGGTTACCAAAATCGAGAGATAGGCCGGGAAGTCATCCGCTTGCTGATGGGTCAGGTCTTGTGAGCAATTCGGGCAGCGGCCAATCGGCTTGAGGAATTGCTTAAAAAGTCGGGCTTCGCCGCAGCGAGGGCATTTCCCACGCAAACCACGCAGTATCGCCGCCCAGCCCGAGGCGGGAAGAACGACATCAACGGTTAGCGATTGTGGCTCGTAGCCCGAAATTGGTTTCCGGTTTTTCCGAGCCCGGTCGAAGGGTGTTGATAGAAAATCAGGCATTCAACGCCCCCGACGGGGCGGCCGCCTGAACGCTGTTGTCGACCTGTGTGGCGAACTGTTCAAAATTGCGACGGAAGCGTTCGGCAAGATCGCTAGCAACCAGATCATATTCCCTGCCATCTGCCCAGGTTGCACGCGGATCAAGGATTTTTGGATCGATATTCTCGACCCTGACAGGAACCTCAAAACCGAAATTAGGATCGATGCGGAACCCGGCATTCTTGAGCGTGCCCGACAGAGCAGCTCGAAGAAGCGCGCGAGTGACCTTGATGGGCATACGTTCGCCTCTGCCATACTGGCCGCCTGTCCAGCCCGTGTTGACCAGCCAGCAGTCGACCCCTCCCTTGGCAATACGCTGGCGCAGTATGTCGCCATAGACGCTGGGATGGCGAGGCATGAAGGGGGCACCAAAGCAGGTCGAGAAAGTCGCTTGAGGCTCGGTCACGCCGAGTTCGGTCCCCGCCACCTTGGCGGTATAACCCGAAAGAAAGTGATACATCGCCTGTTCCGGGGTGAGCTTCGCAATAGGAGGCAGGACCCCAAATGCATCCGCCGTCAGCATGATGATGTTCTTAGCCACCGGCCCCATGTTGTCGTGACTGGCATTTGGGATAAAATTGATCGGATAGGCGCCGCGGCTGTTCTCCGCGAGCGTTGCATCGTCAAAATCAAGGACCCGGGTGTCAGGGTCCATGACCACGTTTTCCAGGATCGTGCCGAACTGCTTCGTGGTGGCGTGGATTTCTGGTTCAGCTTCTTGCGACAAACGGATCATCTTGGCGTAGCAGCCGCCTTCGAAGTTGAAGACGGCAGAATCCGACCAACCATGCTCATCGTCACCGATAAGCGTGCGCGAGGCATCGGCGGACAAGGTGGTCTTCCCGGTGCCCGAAAGGCCGAAGAATATGGCTGTGTCGCCATCGGACCCAATGTTCGCCGAGCAATGCATCGGCATGACCCCTTGCGGTGGCAGCACGTAGTTGAGGACCGTGAATATCGCCTTCTTCATCTCGCCGGCGTAGCGCGTCCCACCTATTAGGATCAGCTTCTCCTCGAAGTCGATGGCGATGACTGTTTCGGAACGGCAGCCATGGCGTTCTGGGTCGGCGCGAAAGCTGGGCAAGTCGATGAGCGTATAATCTGCGGTAAACTGATCGAGCTCGTCGGGTTCCGGCCGCACCAGCATCGTGCGCATAAAGCTGGAATGCCATGCGAGTTCGGTCAGGACCCGAACCCCGATCCGATACTCGGGCTGCGAACCGCCGAAGAGGTCCTGCAAGAAAACATCGTCGCGAGTGACGAGATGCGCCAGGAAATCCTTGCGCAAGTTGGCGAAGGCCTCGCCGGTCATCGGCATGTTGGACGGGCCCCACCAAACTTCGTGGTCCGTCTTATCGTCACGAACGATGAACTTGTCCTGCGCCGAGCGACCGGTGTGCTTGCCGGTTTCGACTACCAACGCCCCATGCTGCGACAAGTGGGCTTCACCGCGTCGCAACGCGAACTCCACCAATCGCGCCGTATCGAGGTTTTCATGCAGACGAGCCTCTGCTTTCGCGAACACTTCGGGCGGGGTGAAGCTATGGGCCATAGGATAAAACGTCTTTCTTGAAGACCGGGTTGGCGAGTGAACGCTGCCTTTACGCTGTCGGCAACGCTCGCAAGTTTGGTTGCGGGAGCACCATATTGATGATGTAGCACTTCCGATTTAAAGTCAAAAGATGATATTTGATGTCTGAAACATCATTAAAGCTGTTCTGTTATTGAATGTGTGATGTTATACGCTACTTATGTCCCACCATCAGGCAGCTTTGAGTGACTCAAATTTCGCGGCCCGAGCGAGCATGGGTCCTGCGGCAGTTGACCAAGTTAACGCGCACCTTCGAACATTCCCGCGCGAGCCAGCCGACTTTCGGGTGGTGCTTACTTTCCATCACACCGATGGGTCATTGTGCGAAGCCCAGCTCACCCAGGATAATGCGACGGGACTTCTCTCGGAAATTGCCCGCGTCATTCACCAGGGCAATGAACCTGGTCACCGCCCTTTGGCCAATGACAAAGCGGAAATGTCATGAACGACAGGACCTTTATCGGCACGAGGCGGCATGCAGGTAAAGAAACTAACCGTGTGATCGTGGGGCCAAGCGAACCTGGCGAACTGAGGAACGAGAAATCGTCTCATCAACATGGCCGCCGCCGTAAATTACACCTGCGCTATCCAGGTCATGTATAAGGCGGACAATAGAAATGAATTCACAAGAGTGTCGTGTTGTCGTTCTTACCAATACCAACCGCCCCCTGCCCCGCAAGAGTGATTTTTTCTTGGCTCGATTAGAGCAGTCAATGCAGGATGCAGAGGACTGCACATTGCCAAGATTACGAGAGCAAGCCATGCGAGCGGCGGCTGCTTGGCGAGAAATGCACGATAGGGCTCGATTATTCGAAGACCGGCAACGTCGCTGATTTCGGTTAGAATGGCTGCGCAACTTGAGGCTGCTCCAGCGCCGATGTCCGCCTAAACCGTCATCCATCACCTATGGATCGAGCATACTATGGCGATAATTCTAATCATTTTGGCGTCAGTAGCGTTGCTGACCCTGTTCATCGTGCTGGTCGTGGCCGGCGGGCGTGCGCACGATCGGCAGAACTCGCGCCGAAAGAACGATCGGTAACTATGCCAAGATCCTAATCTTCATGGGATTGGTCGTATTGCCAAGGCCGTCCGGCATCCAGCACGCGGGCTATCTCGGCCTGCAGGCCTGCCGCCATGAGCGGTGTAAGGATGGCATCGCATTGAGCGCCTTCTTTCGATCGGAAGGCCAGCACGACGCGGAAGCCCCCATCACCCCCTTTCACAGATGCGAAATGAGCATGGGCTCCGGAAATTGCCTGGTCCCGCGCCTCGGCTCTGGTCGGGTCGTGCGGCTCGGGATATATGCGGATTGATGGCATAGGGCGGATATACATCACGATCATTAAGTGGTAAACGTAAGTTCTGATGCCTTATATATCAGGATTTCGATATGATCACATCGCAACAATTGCGTGCAGCGCGCGCCCTACTCGGCTGGGACCAGCGCCAATTGGCAGAAGAATCTGATACGTCAGTCCCTACGATCCAGCGGATGGAGTCATCGGATGGCCAAGTTCGTGGCATCGTCAGGACACTTGATAAAGTCGTCAAGGCACTCGAGTCTGCCGGCATAGAATTGTTAGGCGAAAATGCGCCAAGCGTCGGTCTGGGTCGCGGAGTGCGCCTGCGGGATAATTCCGCTGGCGACAAGGCTGAGAGCGAACCCTCTATTATGTATGACAAGGCTGCTAGCGCCTCCTTGCGGCAATGAACACGGGCTCCTTCACTCCCAAGCTCATTACGGCGCTTCGTGAAGGCTACACATTTGGCGCTTTCCGGGCCGACGCGATTGCCGGTGTCACCGTTGCCATCGTGGCGCTCCCACTCGCCATGGCGCTCGGTATCGCCAGCGGCGCTTCGCCGGACAAGGGTCTCATCACCGCCGTCGTCGCAGGTTTACTGATTTCAGCGCTCGGCGGTTCGCGCGTCCAGGTCGGCGGCCCCACCGGCGCCTTCGTTGTCGTCATCTTCAACGTCATCGCCCAGCACGGCTACGACGGCCTGCTGATCGCAACGCTGCTCGCCGGACTGATTCTCATCGCTGCTGGCGTCTTTCGCCTTGGGCAGTTGATCAAGTTCATTCCGCATCCCGTTGTGACCGGTTTTACGGCGGGCATTGCGGTCATCATCGCGACGACTCAGGTGCAGGATTTCTTCGGACTGGCGATCGCAGATGTTCCGGCGGAGTTTGTTCCGCGATGGCAAGCCTATTTCACCGCAATGTCGAGCGTCAGTTGGGCGACGCTCGGGGTGGGTGTGGCGGCGCTCGCCACCATCATCGTCCTGCGCAGGCTCGCACCCAAATTGCCTGGGTTCCTGATTGCGGTTGTAGTGAGTTCGGTCGCCGTAATCGTGCTTGAGCTGCCGGTCGATACCATTGGTTCGCGCTTCCCCGATATGCCCGCGGGATTGCCGATGCCGTCCTTTCCCGAGATTTCGCTCGTCAAGATCACGGCTGTGCTGCCCGCGGCCTTCACAATCGCTTTCCTCGCCGGGATCGAGGCCCTGCTTTCGGCGGTGGTGGCGGACGGAATGACTGGAACACGGCACCGCTCCAATCAGGAGTTGATCGGCCAGGGTATCGCCAATCTGGGGTCGGCTCTGTTCGGGGGATTGCCAGCGACCGGTGCCATCGCTCGAACAGCAACCAATATCCGAGCCGGTGGCAAAACCCCGGTTGCCGGGATTTTGCATGCCGTCTTCCTGCTACTATTTATCCTGTTCGGCGCTGACCTCATGGCATTCGTGCCCATGGCCGCACTGGCTGCCATCCTTTTCATGGTTGCTTGGGGGATGAGCGAATACGAGCGCTTCCTTGCGCTGCTGCGCATGCCCGGCAGCGATCGGATCGTGCTGCTGCTGACCTTCGGCCTGACCGTGCTCGTCGATCTCACGGTGGCGATCGGCGTCGGCGTGACGCTGGCCTCGCTGCTGTTCATGGCGCGCATGGCCGAGGCGTTCGAGGTCGATACCAGCGGCAGGCAGGATATAGATCTCGATGACGAGGACGCGGATCAGCGCGACTCGCTTCCGGAGGGCGTCGAGGTGTTCCGGGTCAACGGCCCGTTCTTTTTCGGTGTCGCGGGCGAGCTTCTTACTACTCTTCGCAATGTCGGCGCTTCGTCCAGGGTCATCATCCTGCGCATGAAACTCGTCCCTTTGCTCGATGCCAGCGGTCTGCGGGCTCTCGAAGAGTTCGTCGAACAGGCTCACATTGTCGGGGCCAGGGTCATTCTCTCCGGTCTTCGGTCGCAACCGCGATCGATGCTCGAGCAGGTGGAGCTTGGTCGGGGCTCGAGCGAAGTCTTCTACGCCGCCGACTTCGCAACGGCCCAGACACTTGCCGTCGATCTGATCGAACAATCCGAAACGCCGACCCAATGACATTTGCAGCAGGATTGGAGTGTTCGATGAGCGACGATGATTACGTCTATGACGAGGAAACGGGCGAGTGGATGCCTGCCGCGAAATTGGCCGGGCGCAATGCCGCCGCTGACAATGTCGAAGTTCGCGACGCGGTGGGCAATCTCCTGGCCGACGGCGATCAGGTTACGCTGATCAAGGATCTAGAGGTCAAGGGTGCCGGCCAAACGCTCAAGCGGGGAACGCTTATCAAGGCGATCCGGCTAACCGATGATCCTCAGGAGATCGACTGCCGCTACGAAGGCATCAAAGGGCTGGTTCTGCGCGCCGAATTTGTTCGAAAGCGTTCTTGAGAGCCGCAACCGCGCGCGCGATGACCAGCCCGCGTCCCGGCAGCAAGTCGGCTTGAAAATGGGCCGTTGGCTGCCTGCTATTTACTCGACGTTACAGGCGTTCTCGGGATCGACAAGGGCCCAGCTTTCGCCGGCCAGTTCGAGCTCGGCATTGTGACGGCGGTATTCGTCTTCACCCAGTCCAAAATCACAGGTGAAGCCGGGCTCGCCTAAACCTTTGGATTTGCACAGTGCCTTTCCGACCGGCTCGGCCTCGAGGCAAGCTTCCGCCCAAGCGGCAGCGAATTCTTCGCGATGCGGCGGAGGATGCGCCTCGGTCACATCGGCTGGCACGACACTTTCGGCCTGCTCTGGCTCAGGTAGCGCTTCGTCCTGCGAGCCACAGGCGCCAAGAGCCAGTATAGCCGCGACGGGAATAAAAATTTTCATCGTTTCATCGGTCTCCCGGGTGACCCTTGGATATATCGCAAAGTGATGGTTGACCAGCGCCATGAGCTAGATGCATTGCCCACCCTGCAGGCTGGCGGTATTTGACCTCTGAACATGGCCGCTCAAATCCATAAGCAGGTTCGAACCCTAATTGTCGTGCTCCTTGCGGCTCTGACACTGCAACCGCTTCCGACAGAGACGGCGTTGGTCGCCAGTTCACACGGCACGCATTTCAGCGCCGCCACTCAGAATCTAGCGGTTTTGAACGAGCGCCGAGAAACAGTGGTTCGCATTGTGGCTGTGCCTCAGCCCAAAGGCCTGACCGTGGCACTTCTGAATGTGCGCACCAGTCAGAACGAAGATCGGATTTCTGTTCCTGCTCCGCGGCCCGACTCGACCGGTCCGCCTCCGATCCGCCGCCTAACGTTTGATCACCCCACGCGAGGCCCCCCTATTTCCTGATTTTGCCGCGGCGCTCTGGCGCCCTTGATGCTGTGACAAAATCAGGAAAAATCCAATGCCGAACAACAAGAATAGCGAGATAGCCGTTGCCAAACGTATGTTTGTAGAAGAGTTATTGGGGCGATATCCCGAGATATCGCATAACGAGAAAGATATCCTCATCCAATGGTATCGCAAGGAGGCATCATCACTCGATGTGGCGATGGTTTCTCAAATCGAGTCAATCAATTCGGGCTATAAAGCGTTTCGGTCCGAAATGGATCGATTTAGATTTCGCGATCTGATCCCCATTATGATTTTGATCGGTGTGATCGCAGCTACATTTGCGCTGATATACTTTCACAATGCGTGAGGCCGATTGCACTTGTCACGCAATCGATTTCGGCCATCAGCCAGATGGTAGGCAGGCGAGGACCGAAATGGAGCCTATTGTGTGAAAGCAGCTTGGGTCCGCAGAGACGCTGTCGAAATGGAAGGGCCGTTCGTCGAACGGCCCTTTTTCGCAAAGCCTACGATGCCTCGATATTTCCAATCCCTGGAATAGCGGGCTCGATCTCGGCATATTCGGGCTCGTGCACCTCGACGATCCCGCGCCCCAGATGGCTGTGTCGGCGGCTGTAAGCGAAATAGACCACCAGTCCGATAATCGTCCAGATAGGCAGCACCAGCATCGCTTCGGTGGGCAGGTTGAGGAACAGAAAGGTGCAACCGAAAATCGTCGCCGGTCCGACCAACCACAGCGCCGGGGTGCGGAAGCTGCGGGGACGATCGGGGTCGCTGCGGCGCAGCAACATCACCGCCACCGCCACCATCAGGAAGGCGTAGAGCGTCCCGGCATTGGCGATATCGGCCAACTGACCCACCGGGAAGAACGCCGCGCCGAAGGCGACGATCACACCGGTGATGGCGGTCACCACATAGGGTGTGTTCCACTTGGGATGGACCTTGGACAGGCCCTCGGGGAGCAGACCGTCGCGGCTCATCACGAAGAAGATGCGGGTCTGCGCGAACAGCAGCACCAGGATGACCGAGGGCAGCGCGAAGAACGCCGCGATTCCGAGCATGTTGCCCACGCTCGAGAAACCGATCTGGCGCAGCACATGCGCCAGCGCCTCGTCCGAGCAGACCAGCGAAGCGGCGTATTGCGGCATCGCGCATTGCAGCGCGAGTTCTTCCGACCCGGCGGGGAAGGGAATGCCGCCCGGACCCATGATCGGCTGCCCGCCGATCGTGCCGATCGCGCCCGCCGCCACCAGGATGTAGAACACGGTGCAGAACAACAGCGAACCGACCAGGCCGATCGGCACGTTGCGCTGCGGGTTCTTGGTCTCTTCGGCCGCGGTCGAAACCGCATCGAAGCCGACATAGGCGAAGAAGATCGTCGCCGCCGCGCCGACCGCGCCGACCCCGGAACCGAAACCGCCGAACACGCCGGCGGGGAGGAAGGGGTTGAACTTGTCGGCGTCGAACTCGGGGCTGGTGAAGGTCAGCGCGATGAAGACGGTGAGCGCGACCACCTTGACCATGACCAGCACTGCGTTGACGCGGGCGCTTTCATTGGTGCCGATCATCAAAAGCCAGGTGACCAGCAGCGCTATCACCATCGCCGGCAAATTGATGAAGCCGCCCGGTTCGCCGCCAAGCGCCAGCGGCCCGGCCGCCAGCCATAGCGGGAGCTCGATCCCGAAGAATTCGTTCAGGATCGTTCCAGCGAAATAACCCGACCAACCTACCGACACCGCCGCTGCGGCGATGGCGTATTCGAGGATCAGCGCCCAGCCCACGGTCCAGGCGAGCAATTCGCCCATGGTGGCGTAGGAATAGGTATAGGCGGAGCCTGCGACCGGGATCATCGAGGCGATCTCGGCGTAGCAAAGCGCCGCGACGATGCAGACCAGTCCGGCGATAATGAAAGCGAGCATCAGGCCGGGACCGGCCTTTTGCGCGCCAGCTGCGGTCAGGACGAAAATGCCCGTCCCGATGATGCAGCCGATCCCGAACAGCATCAGCTGGATCGGCCCGAGAGTGCGTTTGAGTGCTTTCTTCTTCGCCGTCGCGAGAATCGCGTCGAGCGGCTTTACCCTGTCCAGTAACATTGGCCGGAGACCCCCAGGCCCGCAGCGGAACGCTTCCGCCCTGCCAGCCCGTCACGTCGAGATTTACTCTCTTTTCAAAGCCCGGCAATCGAAAAGAATAGCGGCTGTCGCAGAAGCGCTGCGATAGCCAGAACAGGATCCTCGTCTGTCTGCCAGTATGGGGTCACTGACTGCTTCCACCTGGTTATCCTCGGTGAGTTGACGATCGGCAAGGTCAGCCTGTTCATTAATGCCGGCAACCTGCTGGACGTGCGCCAGATCAAACGAGATTCCCTACTGAGTCCGCAAAGAGTGGCGAGTGGACGGTCGACGCTTGGCCACCCTTCGAGGACTTCATCTTGATTGGAGGGATTCGCCTGCGGCTTAGAGGACACTGATGTCAGTTTTCGGGGTGCGTAGAAGATACCCCTAATGTCCGAAGAGGGGCGCAAAGCTGCCGCGGACTTGGCTGAAACGAGCGACAGGTTTCGGGCTCTCATCCGAGCAGGCCCAATGAACGAGTTTTGGCGCGAAGCGGATGTCATCGGCTCAGCAGAGCCGAAATCTCCC